>JAESFN010000362.1_pt1 | contig 47826 bp, 51 predicted proteins | sample 9269411 | NCBI WGS metagenome assembly JAESFN01 (sample SAMN14505399, study PRJNA617100) | algae metagenome | isolation source: Iphinoe sp. HA4291-MV1 and co-occurring heterotrophs from trail next to... | place: USA: Maunawili Falls, Hawaii | collected 2009-07-25
CGATTTGCGTTCCAGCGCAGCAGGTACTGCACGGCGATGAGCAGCATGACCGGCAGCAGCATCATGGTCGCGGCGGCCATGCCCTGGCCGACGTTCACGCGATCGGTAATGTGCTGGATGACGTAGACTGCGGGCATCTGGGTCGAAACGCCCGGCCCGCCCTGGGTCATGGCAATGACAATGTCGAAGACGCGCACGATGCCGGTCATCTGCAGGATGAAGGCGGTCGCTACGGCGCCCTTCATCATCGGCAGCACGATGAACAGGTAGGTCTTCCAGGTCGGGATGCCATCAACCTTGGCGGCTTTCCAGATCTCGGAGTCGACTCCGCGGAGGCCCGCCAGCAGAATGGCCATGGTCACGCCCACGCCGTTCCACAACCCGCCAAGCACGAGGCCGTAAAGCGCGGTCTCCTGCTTTACCAGCGGCGCGAACTCGAAGTTCGTCCAGCCAAGCTGGCGTACGGCGGATTGGATGCCGAGATTGGGGTCGAACATCCACTGCCAGACCAGGCCGGTAACGACCAGCGACATGGCGAACGGATAGAGGAAAATCGAGCGAAACAGGTCTTCCTGCTTGATGCGCTGATCCATGAAGACCGCGAGCAGGTAGCCGAACACCATGCTGACGCCGATCGACAACACGCCGAACACGGCGAGGTTGCGGACCGAGATGTTCCACCGATCGTTCGCCCACAGCCGCTCGTACTGAGCGAGGCCGATGAAGTTGAAGTTCGGGAACAGCTTGGAATTGGTGAACGACCAGATGATCGAGAAGATGATGCAGATCACGAACACCCCGATCGCCGTGACGATCATCGGCGTGGTGCCCAGCACTGACTGAATGTTGAATTTCCGGCGCGTGCGCGGTTTGCGCTCCGCTGCTGTACCGGCAAAACCAGGCGCCGCTCGCTCGCCCGGTTCGGCGATCTGGGTCATGGTTCACTCCCCGCGTTGTTGAAACAACCGGCACCGGATCCCCTGCCCACCCGGATACGCCGAAAAAGAGCCGGGCGGTGCTTTTGGCACCGCCCGGACATCGTAGCCTAATCAGTCGGCGTTCTGAAGGATCGTCACGTACTGCTCGGCGGCAGCCGCCGGGGTCATCGTGTCGTCAGCCCAGAACTGGGCAACGAGGTCGTTCATCTGACCGGTGGTGTCGTTCGACTGCCAACGGCCGGCGTCGACGGCAATGTTCGCCGGGTCCTTGATGATCTCGAGGCCGCGCTTCATGCAGTCGTCAGCGAGCGACATGTCGACGTCGTCGCGGATCGGCATGGAGCCCTTGGCGTTGTTGAACAGCGCCTGGACCTGCGGGTTGACCATCATGGAGGCCATCTTCAGCTGGGCCGCTTCAACAGCCGGATCCGACTGCTTGGGGAACAGGAAGATGTCGCCGCCGGTGGAGACGGTCGGGTGATCGATCGGCAGAGCCAGACAGGCGTAATCGACGCCCGCTTTCTCGCCGGCGACGCCGAACTCACCACGCGCCCAGTCACCCATGATCTGCAGGGCGGCCTGGTCGGTCACGACGAGGTTGGTCGTGTCGTTCCAGTTGCGGTTCGCCGAACCCTCGTCGGAGAACTGCTTGAACTGGCGGAATTTCTCGAACACGGCGGGCATCTCTGCCTTGGCGAGCTCGAGGTCCTTGTCCTTCAGGATCTTCTCGCGCTTCTCGAGGCCGAGGAGCGAGGTCTGGATCACGCCGAAGGCGCCGTTGATCTGCCAGCTTTCGCCGCCGATGGCGAACGGGATGATGCCGGCTTCCTTGAGCTTCGGAGCTTCCGCGAGGAAGTCGTCGAAGCTGGTCGGGAGCGGCACGCCGGCCTTCTCGAAGGCCGGGACGGAGGCCCAGGCCCAGTTCCAGGAGTGGATGTTCACCGGCACGCACCACCAGTGGCCGTCAACGAGGCAAGCCTCGGAGATGGACGCCGGACGGATGAAGCCAGCCCAGTTTTCTTTGGTCGCCAGATCGGTGAGATCGAGCAGCATGTTGCCGGCGATCAGTTCTTCGTACTGACGGCCGGGGTTGAACTGCGCCGCGCCCGGAGGATCGCCACCGAGAATGCGCTGCAGCGTGGCCGAACGGGCGTTTTCGCCGCCGGCGATAGCAGTATCGACCCACTTGTCGCCGCCCAGAGCGTCGAACTCACGAGCGAACACCGACACGGCGGCCTGTTCGCCACCCGACGTCCACCAGTGAATGACTTCGACGTCCGCGGCGCGCACCGAGGTGCTGCCAAGCAGGGCGGCAGCCACCAGGGCCACCACCGACACGACTGACTTCATAATGTAGTCCTCCCAACGTTCACCCAGGAGCAGAACGCCCCTCGCGAAATTTGCGCCAGCCGCGCAGGGGCCCCTCTTTTCGGGAAAGCCTCAGGTGCTGGCTGCGTGTAATCGATTACACAACCCCTTGCAGAAGGTCAATGCAATCGATTGCAGGAGTTTCAGACATTCCTTGCGCAGCTGTCAAGGTCGATCTAGACAGAGCGGGCGAGCAGCGGTGAGGGAGCGCTGCGAACTGATGGTCCCGGCAAGAAAAACACCGACGATTCAAGATGTTGCGCGTCACGCAAGTGTGTCCGCGGCAACGGTCAGCCGCGTGCTCAGCTCGCCCGAGAGGGTGACGGAGACGACGCGGGAGCGGGTTTATGCTGCGGTGCGCGAGACTGGTTACACGATCAACCAGGCGGCCCGCTCGCTGCGGCTGAAGGCGGCCCGCACGATTCTGATGGCGGCGCCCAACATCGGCAACCCGTTCTACTCGACCATTGTCGACGCAGTGATCCGCGAGGCGGCGGAGCGCGGCTACAGCGTCCTGGTGGCGAGCCGCATCGGCGACGACCCCAACCGCTGGCTCAGCGACTACCTGCTCTCCAACCGCGCCGATGGCCTGCTGCTGTTCGACGGCTCGCTCGACACCAACCGGCTGCACGGGCTGCGCGACGATGGCGTGGCGTTGCCGCTGGTCGCCGCCTACGATGAGATTCCGGACCCAAAAGTCCATTCGGTGATTACCGACAACCGGCTCGCCGCCAAGCGGGCCATCAAGTACCTGGTTGAGCTGGGGCACACCGAGATCGGCCACATCATCGGGCCGTCGCGCAACCAATCGACCAACGAACGCTTCATCGGCTTTGCCGAGGCGATGCAGGAAGCCGGGCTGCCAGTGCGGAACGAATGGCTGTTCCCGGGCACCTACAACATGGAATCCGGCACTGCCGCGGCCGAGCACCTGCTGGCGAGCGGCAAGCTGCCAACGGCCGTGTTCTCGGGCAATGACGAGATGGCCATCGGCATGATCCACCGGCTGCGCCGCGAGGGGCTCGACTGCCCGCGCGACATCTCGGTGATCGGCTTCGACGATATCGCCGTGGCGCGCTTTTTCGATCCGCCGCTCACCACCATGTCGCAACCGCGCGAAGATATCGGCCGGATGGCGACGCGCTCGCTGATCGACATCATCGAAGGGTTGGTCCCGGAGAACGAGCCGATCCACGTGGTGCTCAACTCCGAGCTGATCGTGCGGGAGAGCACGCGCCGCGCTGGCTGAGGCCACTTGCGGCTGGCAGTGCGAGGTGCAAATGATGCGCCGATGCCGGGGGGCACGGGACGCATCGTGGACTTGGGGACAGCCAAAGCCGACAGGTCGGCCATCGGGTTGCGCATGGCGCGGCGCGATCTCATCTTGCCGCGCATCGCGGTCGCCTACTTCCTGATCCTCAAGCTGGTCTATGCGCTGTTCGTGCCGCCGAACATCGACGAGGCCTATTACTGGCTGTGGGGAGCGCATCCGCAGTGGTCGTATCTCGACCATGCGCCGCTGGTCGGCTGGGCCTCCGGGGTCGCCGGGCTAGTGCTGGGCTGGACGCCGATTGCGGTGCACCTGCCTGCCCTCGTGACCTTCGGCGTGCTGGTCTATGGCCTCGCCCGCAGCGCGAAATGGCTGGCGCCCGAGGATCCGGAGCGGCATTTCTGGGTGGGGCTGGCACTGTTCTGCGCCTCGCCGCTGCTCAATGCGCTGACGACGCTCAACTATCCCGATCACCTCTTGATCTGCTTTTCGGCGCTGGCGCTGCTGCAGCTGGGCAAGTATCTCGGCGATCTGCGCGCGGGCAGCGACGGGCCGCTCGGCGACCTCTATCTCGGCGCGCTGTTCATGGGGCTGGCCGGGCTCAGCAAGTACAACGCGGTGTTCATCGCGCTGGGGCTTGTGGTGGTGATCGTCGGCCAGCCGCAGTTCCGCCGGCTGCTCCGCTCACCGCATCTCTATCTCGCCGGGCTGCTGACCGTGGCGATCACCACGCCGGTAATCTGGTGGAACGCCCAGCACCACTTTGTCAGCGTCGGCTTCCACACCGCCGAGCGGTTCAACTCCAGCGGCAGCCATTTTGCGCTCGACGGCGTCACCGGGGTGCTGACCGCGTCGTTGTTCTATGTCTCGCCTTTCCTCGCCTGGGGGCTGTTCCGTTTCCTGTTCGGGCGGGTGCTCGCCGGGCCGCAGGGCGCCTACCAGTTGCTGGGGCGGTGGACCGCCCTGCTCTCGAGCGTCGGCATGCTGGCGCTCGCCAGCTGGAGTGCGGCGGCCGACCAGGTGAAGCCGCACTGGCTGGTGCTGAGTTTCCTGCCGTTCGTCATCGTCGCGCCGCTGTTCGTGCGCTCGCGCTGGGCGATCCGGCTGCACCTCGCCTGGGGCATGCTGCTGATGGCGGCAGCGGCGGTCTATTATCTTGCGGCGCCGCTGCCTGCCGAGTGGCTGAACATCCGCGACCGCGAGGCGGCGGAGACGTTCGGACAGGAGCAGGTAGCGGCCGCGGCGCGGGCGGCGGCGGCCGAGCACGGGGCGGAATTGATCGCCTCCAACACCTACGGCAACACTGCCAAGCTGGCGTTCGGGCTGGGCAGCGACCGCAACGTGTTTGACCTCAGTGGCCGGCCGGGGCAGTTCCGGTTGTGGCGGCAGGGGCTGGCGGACGCCGGCAAGGACGTGATCATCGTCGCACCTGCCGGCGCCACGCCGGAGACGTTCGCCCAGCACTTCGACAGCGTCGAGGACCTCGGCCCGGTCGACACCGAGCGCTTCGGCCGCCGGCTCACCAGCTACCAGTTGCTGCTGGGGCGCGGCTTAGCGCCCTGATCGCCGGCCGACAGAACAGCTGCATCACGCCAGCACAACACTGCTTGAGCTAACCCGTTGCCGCCGCATTGCGCGGCTAGGCAACCGCGAGCCGTACTCGGACGTTCAGGGCCGATCGGAGAGCAGTTCATGACGACGGTGAGAATTCTCGTGCGGCACGACGGCGCCGGCTGGCGCATCGCCAGCCCGGGCCGCGACCTTGACCCGGCATCCGGCCCGCGCCCCTACACGCAGCGCGACGAGGCCATTTCGGACGCACTGTTCGCGGCGCGGATGCTGCGCGCGCTGGGCGAGGCAGCGTCGGTCTATGTGGAAAACAGCGACGGGTTGCGGCTCGTCGCCGACGAAGACGTACAGGTCTGGCGCAAGCATTGAGCGCCAAACAGGGGGAACCGGATGCCGTCCGACAAAGAGCAGCACCCGGCCCACCCGATAGCGAGTGTGGACGCAGTGTCGGGCATGGCAATTAGTCGCCATGCCCGTCGCTGCCACAATCCCGACCAAGGTCGGTATCGCTTTGTTTGTGAAGGTGAAATGACAGCTCCTTCGCAAAACGCAGGTTACTAGATCGTGGGCGGCGGGCAGCCAGCATGAAATACCGTCAGCAGTGCGGTAGCGACGGCGTGCAGCAGAATGAACGTGGGCACGGAAATCGCCGAGGCCCGGGCGACGATCACCGGAAACGACGAATCCCACCGGGTCACCAGGTAGGTGATCGCGCAGACCGTCGCGAACACCACCGCGGGGCCAGCCAACTGCAGCGGCAGCAGGATTTCCGTGATGTGATCGTCCGACGAGCAGAGGACGGCGAACGGGTCTGCGACCATCACAACGGCAAAAGGGAGCAGAAACACTCCGGCGACAGTCCACCCCGCAAAGGTCAGCCATATCGTTGGTTCCGAGAAGCCACCGAACAGTGCGAGCCCGGCGTAGCTTGCCAAGCCGGTGACGAACGCACCGACTGCAATCGCCAGGAGCGCGAATGTTGCGCGGACCAACAGACGCATCGACGACGCTCCGCCCCGGACGCTCGGGTGATTGGTGACCTCGGCAGGATTCGAACCTGCGACCAACAGCTTAGAAGGCTGCTGCTCTATCCCCTGAGCTACGAGGCCGTGGCGCGGGTGTAGCGCAATCGAACTGGATTGTCAGTCCTCCGGTTTGCCGACTCCCGGTGGCGGTGGCAGGGTACCCAAAACGCGAGGACCCCTGCCCTGTTCCCCTATCTCACGCGGATCTTCTGGCTGCTGGTGCAGCCGATGTCGGTGGTCGTGCTGCTGCTCGTCGCGGGGCTGGCGCTGAGCTGGCTCAAGCGGCGCTGGATCTCGCGGGTGCTGGTCGGGCTGGCGCTGCTGACCCTGTTCCTCACGAGCTTCACCACGTTCGGGTACCTCCTGATCACGCCGCTGGAGCAGGGGTTCGAGCGGCCGGCCGAGCCGGCTCAGGTCGACGGCATCGTGGTGCTGGGCGGCGGCATGGATGGCGAGGTAAACTCGGTGCGCGGCGGCTACGAGCTCAACCGCTCGGGCGACCGCTTCGTCGAGGCGCTGCGGCTGGCCCTCAGGCATCCGAATGCGAAGATCGTCATCGCCGGCGGGCCGGCGGCGCTGGTGCAGCAGGAGCCGGAAGCGGTAGCCGGCAAGCGCTTCTTCGAGGCGTTCGGCATCGCGCCCGAGCGCATCCTCACCGACGACCAGTCGCGCAACACCGAGGAAAACGCACAGTACGCCAAGGAGTTGGCCGGGGTGACGGAGGGCCAGACCTGGTTGCTGGTGACCTCGGCGTTCCATATGCCGCGCGCCGTCGGGCTGTTCCGCAAGGCGCAGTTCTCGGCCATCCCATGGCCGGCGGACTATCTCGCCAGTGGCGCCGAGGGGGTACGGATCAAGCCGGACCAGTCGACCGAGAACATCTCGGTGAGCAGCCTGGCGCTGCGGGAGTGGGCGGGGTTGGTCGGGTACTACCTCACTGGGCGGATCGACGAAATCTTTCCGGGCCCCTAGCGCCTACAGGTCGAAGAACGACAGCTGTGGGGCCTGCTTGGGGGGCGGCGGCGGAGCGATGGGCTCGGCGGCGGGCTTGGGCTTGGCGACGCGCGGTTTGGCCGGAGCTTTGGGCTTTGCCACGGCGATGAACTCGGCAACTGGCTCTGCCACGACCGGCACCGGCTCCGGGACCACCACCGGCTCGGGCACAATGACCGGTTCGGCGACCAGCACCGGAGCTTCGACGACTTCCGGGGGCTCGGGGGCTACGGCGACCTCGGCCGCGGCGGCCTTCTTCGCCCTGCCCGGCTTTTTCTTGTGCTGGTCGAGCCACGCGATGCCGGCGGTGAGTTCGTCGCGCTGGAACGAGTAGACGTTCTCGCGGCCCTGCTTTTCTTCCTTCACGAGGCCGGCTTCCTTCAGCACCCTGAGGTGCCGCGAGATGGCCGGACGGCTGATGTCGAAGGCGCCGGCAAGCTCGTGCACCGGGCGCGACTTGTCGTGCAGCATTTCGAGCACCCGGAGGCGGGTGGGATCGGCGAGGGCGGAGTAGAGGTCGGCGAGACTCATTTTGTCTTCCGAAACAACGATGTGCGCGGACAGTTGTAACAACTGCGTTACGTGTCAAGCGCTCGGGGTGCGGAATGGGTTGACTGTGACAGTCCGATGACGGGATTGTCACAGCTTATTTTCTTTTTGAGAGACCTGACGCGCCGTGACGACCGAGACGACCATTGCCCGCACCTGGTGGACCCGGGGCCGCCCGTTCACCCTGCCCGAGCTGATTGCGGATGGGGTGGTGCATGGCATCGGCATCGTCGTGGCGGTAGCGCTCGGGGCGGTGCTGTTGGCCTTTGCCGGCTACGAGACGGCGCCGAACGAGCTGCCGGCGCTGGTGCTCTATGTCGGCAGCCTGCTGCTGGTGCTGAGCATCTCGCTCGCCTTCAACCTCTGCCCGATCGCCTCGCCGGCGAAGCGGACGCTGGCGCGGCTCGACCAGGCGGCGATCTTCCTGTTCATCGCCGGCACCTACACGCCGTTCCTCGTGCTGCTCGGTGCGACGCCCTCGAGCATCCTGATCGGACTGCTGATCTGGGGCGCGGCGCTGACCGGCATGGCGCTAAAACTGTTCGTGCCGCACCGGTTCGGGCGGGGTGCGATCGTGCTCTATCTCGGCATCGGCTGGAGCGGCGTGTTCGTGTTCCAGGCGCTGGCCTCGCACCTGCCCGGTGCAGCGCTGTGGCTGCTGGTGGCGGGCGGGCTCTGCTACAGCGTCGGGCTGATCTTCCATCTGTGGGAGCGGCTGACCTTCCACAACGCTGTGTGGCACGGCTTCGTCGTGGCCGGGGCGAGCCTCCACCTCGTGGCGGTGCTCGACTGCATGGTGATCAGCCGGCTTTAGCGCCGTTCTTGATGCGATCGTGGATGACGCGGTCGCCGGCGGCGATGCCGAGCTCCTTGGCGCGGCCGCCCGGGATTTCGAGCACGAACATCACCGGGCCATCGGACGGGATCGAAGTCAGGTCGCGCGGTCGGGCGTTGGCGTGGACATTGGCCACCAGCCCCTCGGCGGTGATAAACACCATGTCGAGCGGGATCAGCGTATTGCTCATCCAGAAGCTGACTTCGCGGGTTTCCTTGAAGTCGAACAGCATGCCAGCATCGGGCGCGAGAGATTCCCGGAACATCAGGCCCTTGGCGCGCGACTCGGGGGTATCGACCACTTCGACGGTGAAGGGGTGATTGCCGTTGCGCGCCTCGATCACCAGCCGATCGTCGGAGGCGCAGGCGGTGAGCGTCAGGAGCAGGAGGGCGACGAAAGCGCCATGCAGGGCCCGGAGGATGTTCATGGGATCTTGGGGGTTGGTGCGAATTGCGGCCACCTTAGCGGACTGACAAAGCTTCGCAAACAGCGTCGAAAGCCTCTTGACCTCAACCGCAGTTGAGGTCCGACAAGCGTGGCATCCAAAGGGAAGGAAGACCCGAGATGAATGCCCAGCGCACTGCCGATATCGAGACCATCCACGCGTTCGTCGCCGCCGTCGAGGCGTCGCAGCGCAACCGCAGCCCGGACGACTTCATCGCGCTGTTTTCGCCCGATGCAGTGTGGGTGACAGGCGGCGGCATCCGGCTGACCGGGCGCGACGAGATCGACGCCTTCACCCGCAAGGCGCTGACGCCGGCGCTAGGCGACGTGCATGCCAGCTACAAGGTCGAGCATGTGCTGTTCGTCGACGAGGATGTCGCAGCGGTGAATGTGCGGGCGACGCCGGTACGAGGCGACGGATCGCGGATCGAGGGCGAGTTGGAAGGCACCAAGCTCTATGTGCTGAAGCGCAACGCCGACGGCTGGAAGTTTGCCTCGAGCCACAACGGCTTCATCCAGCCGCAATAGGTGAGATTGGCCGCCCCCTCCACCAGCTTCGCTGGTCCCCCTCCCCCGCCGCGCGGGGGAGGATAAAGAGAAGCCTAGTGCGAGGACGGGGCGTCGCCCCAGCCGTCGGGACGGATTTCGGCGACCATCAGACCCTTGGGGCCCTGCCCGTAGCGCACCAGCACGTGCTGGCCGGGGCGCAGTTCGGTGATGCCGAAGCGGCGCAGGGTTTCCATGTGAACGAAGATGTCCGGAGCGCCGTCGCCGGCCGAAAGGAAGCCGAAGCCGCGGATGCGGTTGAACCACTTCACCTCGAGCCGCTCGAGGCGGCTGGTGGGCTCGACCGTGACGTGCGTGCGCGGTGCCGGCATCTGGGCCGGGTGCTTGGCGGTCGAGTCGTCCATCGAGAGGATACGGAACGCCTGCAGCCCGCCCGGACGCGCCAGGGCTTCGACTACGATGCGCGAACCCTCGTAGGCGGTCTGGTAGCCGTCACGCCTCAGGCAGGTGACGTGGAGCAGGACATCGGGACGGCCATCATCGGGAACGATGAAGCCGAAACCCTTGGAAACGTCGAACCATTTGATCGACCCGACTACCTCGATGACATCGAGATTGGCGTCGCCGCCGTGGTCGGATGCCGGGTGCTGTCCGAGCGGGCCGGTCTCGTCGGACCGGAACCCGGGTTCGTCACCGTCGGCTGTAAACTTGGCCCCCATGCCTCAAGCCTTTTCGTACTCGCCCCGCCGCTGTTCGGGGTACGCCACACATGAGCCACTGTGTCCGATTCAGCCGGGGAAGTTAAGAAGCGTTTACGATTTTGTCAGGGGTTTTTCGCAAGCGCTTTGAGCGGCCCGAAACGCCTAGGGGAACAAGGCTCCGAACCGTGCGGTCAGCGTCCTTACGGCGACATCGTTGCCCATCGGCCCCGCGTTGTTGATGGCCCAGAGATGGGCCACGCTGGATGTCGGCAGGGCATCGCGTTGCCCGCCTGACGGTGCCTTGCGGTAGCGGCTGCCGCCGAGGTGCGCCATCCAGCGAAACCACAGGTCGTCGGAGGTCGGAGCGAGGGCCTCGAACAGCTGGCGGTCGGTTACGCGTGGGTCGAAGGCGCCCGGCGGATAGAGGATGCCGGCGACACCCGTGGGCACGACGATATCGCCAGGCTGCTGGTCGACGATCTCCAGGTCCCAGCTGCTGTAAGGTGCCGCTACGCCGTCGGCCTCGAACCGCATGCGGTGGCCGCGGTGATAGGCAATGATCCCGGGTGCCGTGGCGGTAGCCAGGGCCGAGAGCCAGTCGTGCGGGTAGATCTGGTCGTCGTCGGCCGTGGCGATGCAAGAATCGGGGTGAAGGCGGAGCGCCGGGACGAGCTTCTTGTAGGAGCGGAGCCCGTTCTCGCATGGCATGATGGTCAACCCGAACCGCTGCAGCGCCCTGACGCCTGCCGGAAGCGCCGCGAGGTCGGCGTGTTCGATCCACAACAGCAGTCCATCTGGGCGGACATCCTGCACCAGGAGGCTCAGCACGCACTGCCTCAGGTACTTGTAGCGTGGTGGGTGCGAGGTGAGGCTGATATAGAGCGGCGCCGGCAGCGCATGCCGGGGGAGACGACGGTTGCGGAGCAGCCTGAGCCACAGTTGGATTTCTCGCCTGAGTATCCAGGGACGCATCGATCCGCTCCGCGCCCCATGCGCGGCCGGGACGGCTCAGCGCAGGAAACCACGAAACTGCGCCGCGTGGCCACGGTGAACCGCGCCGATGGATGAGGTGAGCATCGCCTTCGTGGTCGACAATGCCAGCCTCGACCAAGTGGCGGTGGTCATCGCCTCGATCCTCGCCAGCTCGGCGGAGCCGGCCGCGCTACGGTTCTTCATCATCTTCGATGGCTCGGCCGAGACCGCGAAGCCGAAGCTTGCCGCGTGGGCGGTGAAGCCACCGCACCTGACGCTGCTGCCTGTCGACAATCCGTTCCTGCCGCGGACGCGGCCGGTGCATATCTCGACGGCCGCCCTGCTCCGCACCCAGTTGCCGGTGTTGCTGCCGCAGCTTGATCGCGTGCTCTACTTCGATGCCGATATCATCGTGCGCCGCGACATCGCCGAGCTCTACCGCAGCGATCTCGTCGGCAACGCGATGGGCGCGGTGGTGGACCTCGACATAAACATGGCGCTCCGCCGCGAGCTCATCCACCGCAGCACCAGGCTCAAGCACTATTTCGAGCGGCTCGGCATCGACCCGCGCCGCTCGCTCTACGTCAATTCCGGGGTGCTGCTGATGGACCTCGCCGCGCTCCGGCGGCTCGACTTCAGCGCCGAGGCGCTGGCGTTTGCGAATGCGCGCGGCGCCGAACTCATCACGATGGACCAGTGCCTCATCAACACCATCCTCTCCGGCCGGATCGCCGCGCTCGATCCGCGCTGGAATGCCTGCGGGCAGATCATCGGTCAGCCGCGGCGCCATCACTACATCGCGCGGCGGCTGCAGCCCGATCTGAGGTTGCAGCAGGCCGACCCGTGGCTGATCCACTATACCGGCGCGCAGAAGCCGTGGACCTCGATGAGGGTCTGGCGGGCCGGCGACTGGTGGCAGCATGCCGCCGGCACGGGCATCGCCTGGGCGCCGGTGGCGAGCCAGCCCCCTGCCCGCCGGAAATCGCCGCTGATGCCGGCCTGGCGGGCGGTGACCGATGGCGTCTCCCGCTTGCTCAGCCGCATCTATCCCGATTGACGGCCAGCTTGATGCGGGGGCTGAGCTGTTGTAGGCCGCCACTACCATTCTACCGGAGGACCGAGAGTTGAAATATCTCCACACCATGGTGCGGGTGACCGACATCGACGCCAGCCTGAAGTTCTATCGCGACGGTCTCGGGCTCGAGGAAGTGCGGCGCACTGAGAACGAGAAGGGCCGCTACACGCTGATCTTCCTCGCCGCCAAGGGCCAGCACGACACGCCCGTCGAGCTCACCTACAACTGGGATCCCGAGGTCTACACGGGCGGCCGGAACTTCGGCCACCTCGCCTACGAGGTCGCCGATATCTACGCGTTCTGCGCCCACATGCAGCAGCTCGGCTACACCATCAACCGCCCGCCGCGCGACGGTCGCATGGCGTTCGTCCGCTCGCCCGACAACATCTCGGTCGAGATTTTGCAGGAAGGCGCCGCCCTCGCCCCGGCCGAGCCGTGGCTGTCGATGCCGAACACCGGCGCCTGGTGACGGCCTCCAGTAACCGCGCGCTAACCAATCGGCTTAGCGGGCGGTTAGCCAAGAGTTTGTAGCTTCCTCGAGAGCGCCGGCCGGGCAAGGGCCGGCGTTCTGCTACCGCCCCTCGGCGGCATGGGAAGTGACGAATGATCCGACTGATTGCGGCGCTCGCGAGCGCCCTGCTGCTGAGCGGCTGCTTCTTTTTCGGCGGTGGTGGCGGCGGCTCGTACAACGGCTACGTGCAGCGCGCCGGCATGTACCTCTCCTCGACCGACGTCGACAATTCCTGCATCGCGCCAAAGCTCCGCTCGGTGATCGCCTCGTTCGAGCGCCGGTTCGGCAAGAAGATCGTGGTGAACTCGCAATACCGCGATCCGATCCGCAACATCATCGGCGGCGGCGAGGATTCGAGCTACCACATGCGCTGCATGGCGGTGGATTTCTTCATCCCCGGCGTAACCAAGGGCCAGCTCGTCGCCTTCGCGCTGCGCAACGAGCAGGTCGGCGGCCTCGGCTGCTACCCCGGGCGCAACTTCATCCATGTCGACGTGCGCGACCGGCCGCGCGGCTGGAAGAAGCCCGTCACCTTCTCGGGCTGCTAAAAGGTTCCACAGGGGCCGGAATTAGCGTGTCGTTCTTTGAAAAACACCCTTGCCAGCCCGGATGAACCTCCCTATACGGACGCCACCGCGGCGCCCTTCGTCTATCGGTTAGGACGGCACCCTTTCACGGTGCAGAGAGGGGTTCGACTCCCCTAGGGCGCGCCACTTTCCCCTCATGGGCTGGTGGTTGACGGTACGGCGCTCATCGCCGATAAAGAGTTCCTCCGCGCCCATCGTCTAGCGGTCAGGACACCGCCCTCTCACGGCGGGAACAGGGGTTCGATTCCCCTTGGGCGCGCCAAACTCTCTCCTCCATATCCTTTATCGACCATGCGGTGAGTGACTTTCGTTGCGGGACACCTTGTGCCGGATTGGCTATCCTGCATGGCGCCGATCACCGCTCTGGAGGGCACCGGTGACCTCGCTCATCCTGATTCAACTCGGCTGGCTCGCCGTCGGCCTCACCGCTGCGGTCCTCATCCAGATTGCGGGGCTGAGCCTCATCTCGCGGCTCGTGACGCGGCTTAGTGCGCGGCCGGAGGGGATGGCGCAGACTTGGCAGATCACCATCATGGGGTTGGTGGTCTACCTGCTGTTCGTCATGTACCTGGTGCAGATCGCGGTTTATGCGGCGATCTACATGTTCACCGGGGCGATCGCGTCGGTGCATACGGCGCTCTACTTTTCGGCGGCGACGTTCACGACGATCGGCGGCGGCAAAGTGCAGACCGAGGAGCCGTGGCAGTTCCTGGCGGCGCTGCAGGGGCTCAACGGCATCATCATGGTGGGTTGGTCGATATCGTTCCTCGTGGCGGTGACCAACCGGCTTGGTATGTGGACGCAGAAGGCGTCGAGCCGCTAGAGCCGCACCAGCCACCACGCAAATCGTCCCGATTGAAACGTCCGTCCTAAGCTAACGCTCTCGGAGGGCAGGTTTTTTCGCTGCCTGCGACCAGTCCGCCCACGGAGTTTCTCGACCGGCCTCGAGCTATAGACTACTAATCCAGTCGATTTAATCAACACTGTATCCTTATGGGTGCAGCGGGGGCTGGACTTGACGCAACTGACGCTCGATATCGCCGAACACGGAGCCGTACCACTTGAGGATCGGCCGGTGGAACGGCCACATACCGGCCGTCGCCGGCTGCTGCGCGATGGCGCGGTGTGGGCGGTCGCGGTACTGGTCGCCGCCTATGCCGCGGCTGTGGTGGCAAGCAATCCGGCGATGCGCTGGGACTCGATCGGCAGGTTCCTCACGGCGCCGATCATCCTCCAGGGTCTCGCGACCACGCTGCTGATCACCCTATTGTCGGCGATCATCGGGCTGGTCGGCGGATTGGTGATCGCGCTGATGCGGATGTCGGCCAATCCGCTGATCAAGACCATCGCGGTGGGCTATCTCGGGCTGTTCCGGGCGGTGCCGCTGCTGGTGCAGATTCTCATCTGGTACAACCTCGGCACTTTCTTCCCGCAGCTCGGCTTTGGCATCCCGTTCACCGGGATCGGGCTCTACGGCGATACCAATGTGCTGCTGAGCCCGCTGGTGGCGTGCCTCATTGCGATCGGGCTCAACCAGGCCGCCTACATGGGCGAGATCATCCGCGGCGGACTGCTGTCGGTGCAGCCGGGCCAGGTTGAGGCGGCGATCGCACTGGGGATGACGCGCGCCAAGGCGTTCCGCCGGGTGATCGCGCCGCAGGCGGCCAAGTCGATCATCCCACCGCTCGGCAACGACATGATCAACCTGCTCAAGGCCACCTCGCTGGTCTCGGTGGTGGGTGTGGGCGACCTGATGACCCGGGCGCAGGGCATCTATGCCAGCAACTACCAGGTGATCCCGCTGCTGATCGTCGCGAGCCTGTGGTACCTGGCGCTGACCATCGTCTTCACCTTGGTGCAGGGTCTGCTCGAACGCCGCTTTTCGGCTGGGGTGGCGCGATGAACTACGCCCCTCCCGGACTCCGCATCGCGGCGGAGGCGCCGGCGCTGATCCGCGTGCGCGACGTCACCAAGAGCTACGGCAACAACCGGGTGCTGGACGGCGTGAGCCTCGATGTCCGGCAGGGCGAGGTGCGCTGCATCATCGGGCCATCCGGTTCGGGCAAAAGCACCCTGCTCCGCTGCCTCAACGCGCTCACCGACTTCGACAGCGGCGCGGTGGTGCTCGACGCGACGCGGGTCGGCTACAGCGAACGCAACGGCGTGCTGAAGCCGTGGAGCGGGCGAGAGGCGGCGGCATTCCGCAGCCGGGTCGGGCTGGTGTCGCAGCACGTCAACCTGTTCTCGCATCGCACGGTGTTGGAGAACGTCATCGAGGGACCGGTGCAGGTGCTGGGCAGCAGCCGCGCGGTCGCGGTGCGCGCGGCGACGGACCTGTTGGCACGCGTCGGGCTCGCCGACAAACACGACAGCTATCCGCGCCAGCTTTCCGGCGGGCAGCAGCAGCGCGCGGCAATCGCCCGGGCGCTGGCGATGAACCCCAAGGTGATGCTGTTCGATGAGGCGACCAGTGCGCTCGACCCCGAACTGGTGGGCGAAGTGCTCGGCGTGATGCAGGCGCTGGCCAGCGAAGGCATGACCATGGTGGTGGTCACCCACGAGATGCGCTTCGCCGAAGAGGCGGGCGACCGCGTGGCGGTGATGGATGCCGGCCGCATCATCGAAGACGGGCCGGCGAGCGAGGTCTTCACCCGCCCACGCCAGCCACGCACCGCCGAGTTCCTCAAGGACCATTTCAGGTTCGCCCCGGCCGAAGGCCAGCGCGACCGCGCCTGAACAACCGGGCAACCGCCCATCATGCAAGGAAAGAAACTGATCGTGACCAAGCTTTCGACACTGGTAACCCGTGGGCTACGCGCCGCCGGCCTGACGCTGATCGTGGCCGCGCCGCTGTTCGCCGCTCCGGCCCTCGCGCAGGACGCCGCGACCGAAGCTGCCCGCGCGCTGCTGCCAGCCAAGTACCGCGATGCGGGGGTGCTGAACGTCGGCGCCTCGACCGTCTACGCGCCGCACTCGTTCTTCAAGGAAGGCACCACCGAGTTCACCGGCTACGAAATCGAGCTGTTCAACGCCGTCACCGAGATCCTCGGGGTGAAGCCGGTCTATACCGAAGCACCGTTTCAGCAGCTGATCGCCGGCGTGAAGTCGGGCCGCTCGGACGTGTCGCTTGGTGATCTAGGCGACAACGACCTGCGCCGCGAGCAGGTGGATTTCATCGATCACACCCGGCTGACCTTCCAGTTGCTGATCGACGAAGCCGACAAGGACAGCATCAAGACGGTGTTCGACCTGTGCGGGCGCGACCTGGGCGTGGTGCAGGGCACCACCAACATCATCTTCAAGGCACTGTCGCAGTGCGAGAGCAAAGGGCTGAAGCCGGCGAACTTCATCGAGTTCCCCGACGCCACCGCCAAGGACCAGGCGATCCAGTCGGGCCGGCTGCCGCGTGCCGACATCTCGGCCACCGCCGTCGGCCGCTTCCGTGAGGCCGCCGGGCTCAACCCGGGTCAGATCCTGGTGCCGGCGCCAGAGCTGGGCGACCTCTACATCGGCTTCATCGTCGACAAGGGGAACACCGAACTCGCCAACGCCATCGAGGCGGCGCTGAAGATCCTGTTCGACAACGGCAAGTACGCCGAGATCCTCGCCACCTACAACATCGCGGACCTCAACCTCGAGGCGCCGGGCGTCAACATCGGCCAGAACGCCTCGAACTGGGTGCAGCCCAAGCCGAAGAGCTGACCGGCTCCATCCCTCAGGCGGGCGCCGGCAGCAGCCGGCGCCCGCACTTTTCCAGACCAGGTACCATGACCATGACCAGCGCCCGGCCATCCGGCCACGAGCAGATGAACCTTGCCGTCCTCGTTTCGGGCGGCGGCAACCACCAGGGCGCCTGGCGGCGGAGCGGCAGCAACATCGAGCTGGCCAACACGCCAGGATTCTATGTCGCCTTCGCGCAGGCGGCAGAAGCGGCCAAGATCGATGCGATCTTTTTTGCCGACATCCCGTCGCTCGACCCCAAGGCCCTGGGGGTCAACCCGGTGCTCAACGCGTTCGAGCCGGTGGTGCTGACCTCGTATCTGGCGGCGTTCACCAGCCGGGTCGGGCTGGTGTCGAGCGTTTCCACCAGCTTTTCCGAGCCCTACACGGTGGCCCGGCAGTTCGCCTCGCTCGATCGCGCCTCGGGCGGGCGGGCCGGCTGGAACATCGTGACTTCGGCGACGGGCGAGAAGAACTATGGTGCGACGCCCCTGCCCGACCAGGACGTTCGGTACGCCCAGGCTGCCGAGTTCGTCGAGATCGCCAAGCGCCTGTGGGACAGCTGGGATCAGGAGACGCTGAAGTTCGACCGGGCCACCGGGCAGTTCGGCGACATCGCCGACATCCGGCCGACCGACTTCCACGGCAAGTTCTACGACGTCGCCGGGCCGCTCAACATCCAGCGGCCGCCACAGGGCTGGCCGGTGCTGTTCCAGGCCGGTGCTTCGCCGATCGGCCGCGGCTTTGCCGCCGAAACCGCCGAGGGCGTATTCACGGCGCAGCAGACGCTAGAGGACAGCCTCGAGTTTGCGCGGGACATGCGGGCGCGGGTCGCCGCCGCCGGCCGTGATCCCAGGCGGGTGAAGCTGCTGCTCGGCATCACCCCGATCATCGGAGCGACGGAAGCGGAGGCCAAGGCGACCGAGCGCGAGCTGGGCGAGTTCATCGACATCAAGGCATCGCTGCGGAAACTCAACAGCTACATCCCGGGCGTCGACCTATCCGGGCTCGATCTCGACAAGCCGATTCCGCGCGAGGCGTTGCCAAACGTGTCCGCGGTCCAGGGCCGGCAGAGCCGCTACAAGATCTTCGCCGACCTAACTCTCAACGACGGCTGGACGCTGCGTGAGTTGATCAAGCTCACCGGCCGCTCCGACGGGCACTGGACGCTGACCGGCAGCCCGGAGCAGATCGCCGACCGGATGGCCGAGCGCTTCCTCGCCGATGCCTGCGACGGTTATGTGGTGATGCCGACTTATCACCCCGAAGGCTCGGGGCTGTTCTTCTCCGACGTGGTGCCGATCCTGCAGCAGCGCGGGCTGTTCCGCACCGAGTACGAGGGCACGACACTGCGCTCGCATCTGGGGCTCGATATCCCGGAGCGGGGTGCACGCGGCATCTGACGGACAGCCTTTGCCGGCCTGCCCCTCACCGCTATAGAGAGCGGCAAACGGAGGGGAGTTCGATGTCGGCTGTGGGTCATCTGTCGGAGGGGGATCGGGGACAGGCGCGGATCACCGCGATCAGGGCGCTGCGGCTCGACAGCGGTTTTTGCCTGATCCGCATCGACACCGATGCCGGCATTTCCGGCTATGGCGAGTGCGGCGACCTCGATGGCGACCTGGTGCGCGCGGCGCTGCTCACCCATGCCGAGGGCGGGGCGCGGCTGCCGCACCTGCAGCTGATCGGCAAGGATCCGCTCGATATCGGGGTGCACCACCACAACCTGTTCTACGCCTATCGGCAGCGGCCGGCGCACATCATGATCTGCTCCGGCATCGACATGGCGCTGTGGGACCTAGCGGGTAAGCTCCTTAACCAGCCGGTGCACAAGCTGCTCGGCGGGGCGTTCCGCACCGAGCTCGAGCTCTATTCGCACTGCCCGCATTTCGACCTGACCGATGCCGGTGCATGGGCCGAGGCGGCCGCCGACCTCAAGTCCGACCCGCACGGCTTCAAGACCTTCAAGGTCGACATCCACGACGCCATCGGCATCGAGATGCAGGAGTACGTGCCGAGCCTGTCGCCGGGCGATATCAGGAAGATCGGCCGCTCGTACGAGCTGGCGCGCAAGCACCTGGGCGACGAGATCGACATCATCGTCCACTGCCACAACGAACTCGATGCGCCGAGCGCCATCGCGGTGGCCGAGGCGGTGGAGGCGATCAAGCCGATCTACTACGAAGACCCGCTGCAGCCGGGGTTTTCGGAGAACTGGCTGGCGCTGCGGCGCGCCACCAACATCCCGATCATGACCGGCGAGAACATCGAGCTGCCGGAGGGGGCGCTGCCGTTCCTCCAGCATCAGGCAGTGGATTGCCTGCAACCTGACATCATCAGCTCGGGCGGCATCACTGGGACGAAGAAGATCGCCGACCTCGCGGCGCTTTACCGCACGCCGATCACGCTGCACAATGTCAGCGGGCTGCTTATGAACGCGGCGAGCCAGCAGCTGGCAGCCTCGGTGTTCAACTGCCCGCGCATCGAGTGCACGCGGCGGGCGGACGGGATTGCGTGGGCGTCGCCCAATCCGCTGGTGGTGCGGGATGGCAAGATGCAGGTGTCGACGGCGCCCGGGCTCGGGGTGGAGCTGGACCAGGACTGGGTCAGCGGGCACCGGTATGCGGGGGAGCCGGACTGGAACTGAGAAGCGCTTGGCTGCCCCCTCCACCAGCTTCGCTGGTCCCCCTCCCCCGCCACGCGGGGAAGGATCACGGAGAGGCCGGTGACTGGCCTACGGCAACCGTTGGGTGTGCACCGGTTCGAACTCGGCCTTGCCGAACGTCCCCGGCAGGTTGGTGTCCATCCACTCGTAGGGATAGCCGAGCTTCAGCGGCATGGCGTCGGTGAGTTCCTGGCGCACGTCGGCCGGCAGGTCGAAGTCACCGGCGTCGAGGTTTTCGGCGACCTGGTCGACGCGGCGGGCGCCGATGATGGCGGCGGTGACCCTGGTGTCGCCAAGCAGCCAGCTGAGCGCCACCTGGCTCGGGGTGCGGCCGAGGCGGCCGGCGACTTCGACGACCTTGTCGATCATCTTGAGCGAGTCCTCGAACCAGTAGCGTGGCAGGGTGATCGCCGCCTGCTGGCCGATGCGGGACTTTTCGTCCGGCTTGTCCTGCTCGCGGTACTTGCCCGTCAGCATACCGGCGGCCAGCGGGCTCCAGCAGATCATGCCGAGGCCCTGGTCGTCGCAGGCCGGCAGGATCTCGCGCTCGATGTCGCGGCGGACGAGATTGTAGAGGTGCTGGGCGGAGACCAGCGGCTCGTAGCCCTTGAGCGCGGCGAGGCCGTTGGTCTTGGCGATCTGCCAGCCGTATAAATTCGAGCAACCGAGATAGCGCACCTTGCCGGCGCGGATCAGGTCGTCGGCGGCGCGGAGGCTCTCCTCCATCGGGGTGTACGGGTCGGGGCCGTGGAACTGGTAGAGGTCGATGTAGTCGGTATCGAGCCGCTTCAGGCTCTTCTCGGCGGCTTCGACGATGTGCTTGCGGCTCAAGCCGCGCGAGGTCACCGCCGGGTCGACGGGGAACCAGCATTTGGTGGCGATCACTAATTGATCGCGGCTGTGATCCTTCAGTGCCACGCCGAGCATGGTTTCGGACGCGCCGCCGGAATAGCCGTTGGCGGTGTCGATGAAGTTGCCGCCGCCTTCGACGAAGCGTTTGACGATGGCGCTCGAGGTCTCCTGGTCGCAGCCCCACTGCGAATTGCCGAAGGTCATGGTGCCCAGGCACAGGCGCGAGACCAAGAGGCCGCTGCGGCCGAGATAACGGTACTTCATGTGGTTCCTCCAGATAGGGCGATGACGTCGATATGCGGAACTATTCGGTCGGGTACTTGAGCCCGATCTGCTGCCGGATGGTGTCGAGGCAGGCCATGATGGCGACGCTCTCGCCGGGCGACAGGATGGTGCCGGCGGTCTTCCCCTCCGCCACCAGCCGTTCGAGCTCGGCGGCCTGGTACTGCATGCCGCGCCCCTCGACCTTCGAGACATACTCCTCGACCACGGTGTTGGTGGCGTCGTAGCGGCGGAAGCTGGTGGGGGTGTACCAGACCTTGTCGATCTCGATGCGACCCTCGGTGCCGTGGATGGTGGCGATGTTGCGGCCGGCGGTGTCGCTGCCCGAGAGCGTCAGGGCGATGGCGCCCGAGGCGTAGGTGAACATGGTGGCGACGGTGCCGTCGGCGCCGGTTTCCTTCAAGCGCGCGGTGGCGGCGATAGTCTTGGGGACGCCGAGGACGTCGAAGGTGAACGAGATCGGGTAGATGCCGAGATCGAGCAGCGCCCCACCACCGAGTTCCAGTGCGTTGAGCCGGTGTGCCGGATCATCCGGCAGGTCCTGCGTATGGTCGGCGACCACCGAGCGGATTTCGCCCAGCACGCCGGAACGGACGATCTCGCGGATGCGCAGCATGTGCGGCAGGAAGCGGGTCCACATCGCCTCCAGCACCACGAGACCCTTGCTGGTGCCGAGATCGACGATCTCCTGCGCCTCGCGGGCGTTGACGGTGAAGGCCTTCTCGATCAGCACGTGCTTGCCGTGGCTCAGCGCCATCAGGGCGTTCTTCGCGTGCATCGGGTGCGGCGTCGCGACGTAGATCGCATCGACGTCGGGATCAGCGCAGAGCGCCTCGTAGCTGGCGTGGGCTTTCGGGATGCCGAACTCGGCGGCGAACCTGTCGGCGCTCGACTGGCTGCGCGAACCGACCGCGGTCACCTTGTGGCCGTGCTGGTTCAGGTCCTTCACGAACTGCTCGGCGATCCAGCCGGTTGCCAAAATCCCCCACCTGACGCTGCCGGCCATTGTCGTTTCCTCCCCAGGCAAAAATGCGAACCCGGAAGCAGTATCGACTCCTCGGCGCGAGGCAATGGCCAACAGGGGCATGTTCGACCATGGTTGTATGGTAGTTGCCGCGGTGACGCATCACTTAAGCAATCACTTAGCTATTGACAGCCACCCATCGACGCGATACTTAAGATCATGCTTAACCAAGAGACAGAGCCCCTCGACCTCATGTTCCAGGCATTGGCCGACCCCACCAGGCGGCGGATGATCGAACGACTGAGCCGGGGATCCGCATCGGTCAGCGAGCTGGCCGAGCCGTTCAAGATGAGCCTGCCCGCCATCGTGCAGCACCTTCAGGTGCTGGAACAGAGCGGGCTGGTGACGACGCAGAAGGTGGGACGGGTGCGGACCTGCACCATCGACACGGGAGCGCTCAGCATGGCCGAGAAGTGGATCAATGATCGACGCGTCGGCTGGGAGCACCGGCTGGATCGGCTGGGAGCGTTCCTCGACGCCCTGCCCGGCCCGGACAAGCCCGGCAAGTAACGCGCCCCAGTAACGGGTCAACGACGACAGAAACGAAACACTCGGCTGGAAACACCATTTCCGGCAACGGGCGAGGTTTGCCCTCACGGAGGATGAGATGGCCAGGGTTGTGCTGAGCTTTTCGATGTCGCTCGACGGCTACGTCGCCGGCCCGAGCGTCTCGATCCGCGACGGCATGGGGGTCGGCGGCGAGCGGCTGCACGAGTGGCTGTTCGCCGCGGACAAGGAGGCCGCGGACGCCGCCGAGGTCGACCGCTCTTTAGCGGCGGTCGGCGCGGTGATCGTCGGGCGCCGTACCTACGATGTCGGGCTGCAGCACTGGAACGACACACCCTACCCGGTGCCGGCCTTCGTGCTCACCCACAACCCGAGGCCCGAGCAGCCGATGAAACGCGCCAGCTTCCGCTTCGTCACCGACGGGGTGGAGAGCGCGGTGCGGCAGGCGAAGGCCGCCGCCGGCGACAAGGATGTAGTCGTGATGGGCGCCTCGGCGGCCCAGCAGGTGCTGCGCGCCGGACTGGCAGACGCGCTCCAGATTCAAGTGGTCAGCGTGCTGCTTTGCGGCGGAACGCGACTTTTCGACAGACTTGGCGATGCTCATATCGAGCTCGCCCGTACCCGGGTCGTCGCCGCCTCGCCGGCGGTGACCCACCTCGAATTCAACATCAACAACAACGCCTAGAAGAGGAAACGAGCATGACCGAACGTTCCATCGCCCACGGCAGCTTCACTGTCGAACGCAAGTACAAGCACGCGCCGAGCAAGGTGTACGGCGCCTGGTCCAACCCCGAGTTCAAGCGCCAGTGGTTCGGCTCGCCGAGCCCCGACAAGCCGACGGATGTGATGGACTTCCGCGTCGGCGGACGGGAGTTCAACGAGAGCGTGATGGGCGGCGACACCTACATCTTCGACGTCACCTACCGCGATCTCGTGCCCGACAACCGCATCATCTACACCTACGAGATGAGCAAGAACGGCGAGCGCATCTCGGTGTCGCTGGCGACCATCGAGTTCTTCGCCGATGGGGCCGGCACCCGCATGGTGGTGAAGGAAGACGGCGCCTTCCTCGATGGCCTCGACAAGATGGCCGATCGCGAGGCCGGCACCAACTACCTGATCGACCTCATGGGAAAGTGGCTCGACGAGCAATGAGCGCCAAGTCTCACACTGTAACGATCGGCGACCTCGAGGTGCACTACCTCGAGGAAGGCCGAGGGCAACCGCTGATCATGCTGCATGGCGGCATGGCGACATCAGGCGCGTGGAGCGAGGCGATGCCGCGGATGGCTGACCGCTACCGCGTCTTCGCCCCCGATACGCGCGGCCACGGCAAGACCAACAACCCCGCGCAGAAGCTGAGCTACGCGCAGTTCGCCGACGACGTCGCCGGCTTCATCGCGGCGCTCGGGCTGAAGAAGCCGCTGATCGTCGGCTATAGCGATGGCGGGCAGACGGCGCTCGAGTTCGGGCTGCGGCACCCCGGCAAGGCCGGAGCGCTGGTGCTCGGTGGTACGGTCAGCCGGCCGAGCGAGGCCTATCTCGAAGGCCTGCGTGGCTGGGGCTTTCCGGCCGCCGGACAGGTCGATCTCGACCGCATGGCGGCGGAGTTCGGCCCGTATTTCGATCAGATCAAGGTGACGCACATGCATCACTACGGACCGGATTACTGGCGCTCGTTCCTGGTGCAGATCGCGGAGCTCTGGCACACGCTGCCGAACTACAGCGAAAAGCAGCTGGCCTCGATCTCGGCCCCGACGCTGGCGATCATGGGCGACCGCGATCCGCTGGGCGGTGCTGAGGAGGCGAGCCGGCTCTACCGCAACCTCAGGGCCGGCGAGCTGTCGGTCATCGCCAATGCCGACCACGACGCGGTCAACCGGCCGCTGTTCTGGGACGTGGTGCGCGAGTTCCTCGCGCGGCACGAAAATCGCCAGACCTGACGACAATCCCAATGGGAGATTTGATTTGAGCAGCACCGTTTCCAAAGACGGGACCGTCATCGGCTACGACAAGATCGGCGTTGGTCCCGCCGTCATCCTCATTGCCGGCGCCACCCAGTATCGCGGCATCGACCAGCAGACGCCCGAGATGGCGCGGCTGTTGGCTGCCGCCGGTTTCACCGTGATCAACTACGACCGGCGCGGCCGCGGCGAGAGTGGCGACACCCTGCCCTACGCGGTGGCCCGCGAAGTCGAGGACATCGCCGCGCTGATCGCGGTCGCCGGCGGCCGGGCCTCGCTCTACGGCTCGTCGTCGGGCTGTGCGCTGGCTCTCGAAGCCGCACAGTCGGGGCTGCCGGTGGAGAAACTCGTGCTCTACGAGCCCCCCTATGTGGTCGACGACAGCTGGGCGCCGCCGCCACGGGACTATTTCCAACAACTCAAGGGGTTCCGCGAGCGCGGCGACAAGGCCGGCGCACTGACCTACTTCTTCACCGCCTCGATCCACATGCCGCCCGAGGCGGTCGAAGGGATGAAGCAGAGCCCGTTCTGGGGTGCACTAGAGCCGGTGGGGCACACCATCGAGTACGACGCGCTTTGCATGGGCAAGGAAGCCGTGGAGGGCGGGCTGGCGGAGACGCAGCGCTGGAACAGGGTGACCCAGCCGGTTCTGGTGGTCGATGGCGACGCGAGCTTCCCGTTCATCGCTGCGGGTGCCGATACGGTGGCCAAGGTGCTCGGGGCCGGCCGGCAGACGCTTCCGGGGCAAGGGCACGGACCAGCGCCGGAGGCGATTGCGCCGGTGGTGGCGGGGTTCTTGCGGGGGTGAACCGCTGAGCTGGAGTTTGCTGCTCCACCCCACCCTTGATCCCTCCCCATCAAGGGGAGGGAGTCGACTGATAGTTCAGCGACACTCGATCGGCCTCCCTCCCCCTTGTGGGGAGGGAATGAGGGTGGGGGTGGCGGCACGCTCGGAGCGCCCTACTCCGCCGCTGCCTTGAGCCGCGGCTTCACGCGATGCCGGCCAACCGGCACGATCATCGGCGTATGTGACACCGGATCGGCACAGACCTCGGCTTCCATGCCGAACACCGTCTTCACCAGCTCCGCCGTCACCACCTCGGCCGGCGGGCCGGAGGCGGCGATCTTGCCGTCGCGCATGGCGACGATGTGGTCGGCGTAGCGACAGGCAAGGTTGAGATCGTGCAGCACTGCGACGACGGTGCGGCCGCGCTGCTGCACGAGGTCGGTGAGCAGGTCGAGCACCTCGACCTGGTGATTGATGTCGAGGAAGGTGGTCGGCTCATCGAGCAGCAGCAGCTCGGTTTCCTGCGCCAGCGCCATGGCGATCCAGACGCGCTGGCGCTGGCCGCCGGAGAGTTCGTCCACCGCCCTGCCCGCGAGATCGAGCGTGTCGGTGGCTTGCAGCGCCGTGGCGACCGCCGCATCGTCGGCGGCCACCCACTGGCGGAACCAGCCCTGATGCGGGTAGCGGCCTCGGCCGACGAGATCGGCGACGGTGATGCCATCGGGCGCTACGGGGGTCTGCGGCAGGACGCCGAGCAGCGTCGCAACCTCACGGGTCGGCATCTGGTGGATGGCGCGGCCGTCGAGATAGACGGTGCCGGCGCTCGGTGTCAGCAGGCGTGCGAGGCCGCGCAGCAGCGTGGACTTGCCGCAGGCGTTGGCGCCAACGATGACGGTGAATTGCCCGGGCGGGATCTCGATGCTCAGCCCGTCGACGATGGTGCGATCACCATAGCCGAGGATGAGATCGGCGGCCGAGAGCTGATGGTTCACTGACACTTTGAGCCTCCGATCAGCCGCCGCGGCCCGAACGATGGGCGGCGGCGAGCAGGTAGATGAGGAACACGGCGCCGAGCGCGCCGGTGACGACGCCGACCGGCAACTGGTTGCGGCCAAGCATGTGCTGGGCGACGAAATCGGCAGCGTTGGTGACGAGCCCGCCGACCAGCGCCGCCGGCAGCAGCGCATTGCCCGAGGGGCCGAGCAGCCGTCGGGCGATCGGGCCGGCGATGAAGGCGACGAACGACACCGGGCCGACGGCCGCGGTGGCGAAGGCGGCGAGCAGCACGGCGACGAGGATCAGCCCGAGCCGCGAGAACTCTACGCGGGTGCCGAGCGCGGTCGCCGCATCGTCGCCCATCTGTAGGGTTCGCAGTGAGCGCGACAGCAGCGCCGCCAACGGCACCAGCACCAGCATGGCGATGGCGAGCGGCGTCAGCGCCTCGAAGGTCGAGCCGTTGAGGCTGCCGGTCAGCCAGCTCAGCGCCTCCTGCACTTCCATGATGCGGGCGCGGGTGAAGAGGTACGACACCGCCGCCCCGGCCAGCGCCGCCATGCCGATGCCGATCAGCACGAGCCGATAGGGCGTGACGCCGTTGCGCCAGGCGAGGCCGTAGATCAGCAACGCCGTCACCACCGCGCCACCGCAGGCCATGATCGAGACGCCGAGGCCGGACCACTTGAAGATGATGATGGCAAGCACGGCCGCCGCGCTGGCGCCGGTGGTGATGCCGACGATGTCGGGGCTGGCGAGCGGGTTGCGGAGGATGGTCTGGAAGATGACGCCGGAGAGCCCGAAAGCCGCGCCCGACAGCAGGCCTGCAACGACGCGCGGCAGACGGACGCCGAGAACGATGAAGTCGTTGGCGGCATCGGCATTGCCGGCAAACGGCGAGAGCAGCGAGCGCAGCACGTCGGCGAGCGGCAGCGGATAGTCGCCGATCGACATCGAGAGGCTCGCGACCGCGAGCGACAGCAGAGCGAGGCCGAGCACCACGAGGGCGTAGCGGCGCGCGAGGCGCTTCCGTACCGCGATGACAGCGCCGACTGGCGCGAAACTGGAGGTGGCGCTCATAGCTCGGCCAGCTTCCTGCGCCGCACCAGCGCGATGAAGAACGGCGCGCCGAGCGCGGCGGTGACGATGCCGACCTGCAATTCGCCCGGCGGGACGATCACCCGGCCGATGATGTCGGCGCCGAGCAGCAGGATGGGCGCCAGGAGCATCGAATACGGCAGGATCCAGCGGTAGTTCGGGCCGGTGAAGGCCCGCGCCAGGTGCGGAACGGTGAGGCCGACGAAGGCGATGGGGCCGGCGGCGGCGGTGGCCGAGCCGGCGAGGATCACCGCGGCGAGCCCGACCAGCGCGCGCGAACGCTGCACCTTGAGGCCGAGGCCGCGGGCGACGTCATCGCCCAGCGCCAGGCCGTCGAGGATGCGCGAGGTGAGCAGCGCCAAGACGATGCCAGCGAGGATGAATGGGGTCACCTGCAGCAGGATATCGGTGGTGCGGCCGGTGAGCGCGCCGACCTGCCAGAAGCGGATCTGGTCGAGGGTTTCGACATTGGTGATGAGGATGGCCGAGGTGACCGAGGTGAGCGCCGCGGTGACCGCCGCGCCGGCCAGCGCCAGCTTCACCGGGGTCGCGCCTTCGCGGCCGAGCGACGCGACGAGATAGACCACCAGCATCGCCGCCCCTGCCCCGAGGAAGGCGAGCCAGACATAGCCCGAGAGCTGGGTGATGCCGAACACCGAGATGCCGAGCACCACGCAGAGCGTTGCGCCCGCATTGATGCCGAGGATGCCGGGATCGGCCAGCGGGTTACGCGTCGCGCCCTGGAGGATCGCGCCGGAGAGGCCGAGCGCGCCGCCGACGAGCAGGCCAACCAGGGTGCGCGGCAGGCGCAGGTCGAGGATGATCTTGTGGTTGGTCTGGGTCGCGTCGAACGCGGTCAGCGCATTCCAGATGTCGCCCAGCGCGATCGGCCGGGCGCCAACGGTGATCGAGAGCACCAGCACCACCACGAGCAGCAGCGCCAGCAGCACGAAGCCGCCGGCGCGCGCCGCAGGGGGAAGCCCGGTCGCCGATGCCTCGCGCGCCGCCATTTATTCGGTGCTGAGGTCCTGATCGGCCGCATCGATGGCCGCCGTCAGCTTGTCGAGCGCGCCGGCGTAGGCAGCGTAGTTGCGCAGCCAGTAAGCCGGCCAGTCGGTCACCTGCCCCGCCGCCGCGGCCTTCAGCGAGGTCCACATCGGCTGCGCCACGGCGGTCTCCATGGTGGACTTCTGGCGGTTGTCGACGAGGATCAGGTCAGGCTGGTACTTGTCGGCATTCTCCCAGCTCAGCGTCTCCCAGTAGCCGCGGTCGTCGGCAATCTCGGGGTTGATCAGCTTCAGCCCCCACGAGGCGAAATCGAGCAGTTCCGACGATGCGCCGGTGGCGGCGACATAGAGCCCGTCAGTGCCGGCCCAGACCGGCTCGGCTACGAGGTTCGGCTTCGCGGCAACGGCGGCCTTGAACTTCGCCAGCGAGGCGTCGAACGCCGCCTTGTCGGCAACCACCTGCGGCGCGGCGAGATCGGCGCCGAGGCTGGCGGCCAGCTTCTCATAGTCCTCGATCAGCGTGACGATCGAACTGCCCTGCAGCGGCCCGGTGACGGGAGCCAGCGGCTTCAGCGCGACGCTGACGTCCGCGCCACCGCTCCAGTTGTTCTCCAGCGGCCACCATTCGGCGACGATCAGGTCGGGACGCAGCGCCGCGGCCTTTTCGACGCTCACTTCGCCCCAGGCCTCGCCGATGATCTCGATGCCGGTGAGGTCGAGGCCTTCGAGCGCCTTGGCATCGGCGATGGCGCTGTCGGCATAGATGCCGACCGGGCGAATGCCGAGCGGGATCAGGCCGGCCGCAGCGTCCTGGCTGGCGATGATGCGGGTCGGGACCTTGTCCAGTGTCACCGTGGCGCCGGAGCCATCGACATAGCTCCAGGCCTGCGCGAAGGCGGCGCTCGGTACCGAAAACATGAGGGTCGCAAGGGCAGTCGCGGCGAGCGTCTTGAGGGACATCGGTGGGGACCCGGATATGTTGATTGTTGGGGTCACCTATCAGCGCGCTATGCTGATTAGTCAAGTCATGTTTCCGGCCCGCGCCCGCGAGTCATGCGAGTTTCACCAATCGGTGCTATGGCTTAGCGGTCAACGCGAGACCGCGATGTGATCGAGCTGCCGCCTGATATCGAAGAGTACTGGTACGCCTTCGATTGGGACGTCGAGGCGCTGTGGGCGCTGGACCTGCCGACGCAGCCCTTTCCGATCGACAAGCTGCTCTGGCACCTCGACGTGCCGCTGTGGGAACTCGACGGCAACAGATACGCGCTGACGCCGCGCCAGGTGCTGCGCTCACCCTATCGCTACGAGAGGGAGTATCGTCGAGTGCGCGCCGCGAGCCTGGTGTTCCCGATTGAGATCACCCGGCTGAAGGGCCGCTGGCTGATCCTAGATGGCGTGCACCGGATGACACGGGCGCACGAGGACGGCCACGAGGAAATTTTCGTGCGGAAAGTGCCGCGGAAGCTGATCCGGTAGGGACAGGCTAGCTCGCGACCCGATACGGGCTGAAGCTGTTGCCGTCGCCGCGATCGGAGAGGCTCGACCACACGACCCAGTATTTGCCCTGCTCGTCCGGCACCAGCACTTCGGCCTCCCGGCCGCTATGGGCCTGGAAGCGGGCCAGCGACTGCGCTTCTAGCGCGGCGTTGGAGCGGGAGGGAAACGGGCCGTGTGCCTTGCCTTCGAAATCGACCCACCAGTTGTCGCGGCTCTGAATCACGAGGTAGAGCGCTTTGGCCATCACGGGGTCCCTGCTGTTCACGAAACCGGTAGCACCGATTCTGGTGACGTTCCGTCATCTGGAATGAGTTTCGCACAAGTGCGTAGTCCGGACGAGCCGCCGGACGCCGCGCATTTTATGCAAAGATGCGCTCAAATTCCGCGAATGCAAGACTAGGTGCGCCGAATGGCCCGCCTGAGCTTGCGCCGGACGGCGCCGAACATTTGAGCTGCGCAACTATTGGAAGCGCGCTGAGCTGCAACTGCCCACGCCCTTACATCCAAAGTTGAACCCGCCCAAGTATTGGGCAGTCTGCCGCCAACACTGGCGCGGCGCGCGGCGGCATGCATGATATCGCGCATGCAAACACTCAAAGTCATCTACGATACCGACCCGGGCGTCGACGACGCCATGGCACTGCTCCTCCTCGCCCGCCACAGGCGGATCGAGCTCATCGGCGTCACCACGGTGTTCGGCAATGCCGACATCGCGACGACCACCCGCAATGCGTTGTACCTCAAACAGAAGCTCGGCTTTGCGGCCCCGGTGGCGCAGGGTGCCGGCGCGCCGCTGGTGGGCGAGCCGGATGCGCCGCCGACGTTCGTCCACGGCATGAACGGGCTCGGCGACATCGCCCTGCCCGCGATCACCGCGACGGCCGATCCGCGCCCGGCGCACCAGCTGATCATCGACCTGGTGAAGGCCAATCCGGGTGAGGTCACCATCATCGCCGTGGGCCGGATGACCAATCTCGAGCGGGCGCTGCGCGAGGCGCCGGAGATCGTCGGACTGGTCAGGCAGATCGTGGTGATGGGCGGCGCGTTCGGGCGCAATGGCCACACCGGCAACGTGACGCCGGTGGCCGAGGCCAATATCTGGGGCGACCCCGATGCCGCCGACATCGTGTTCGGCGCGACCTGGCCGATCGCCATCGCCGGGCTCGACGTAACGCAGGCGACCGTGATGACCGAGGCCTATGTTGCCGAACTCGCCACCGCAGCCGGCGAGGACGGTGCGTTCGTCCGGGCGATCTCGGCGTTCTACCAGAACTTTCACCGCGAGAGCGCCGGGCTCGACGGGTTCTACGTGCATGACTCGAGCGCCGTGGCGCTGGCGCTGCATCCCGAGTTCTACCGGCTGGAAACCGGCGCCATCCGCGTTGTCACCGAGGGCATCGCAATCGGGCAGACGATCATAAAGCCGGATGGACGGAACTACCCACCGGGGGCGTGGGATGGCCGGCCGAGCCAGACGATCGCGGTCGGTGTCGATGCCGAGGCGGTGCTGCGGTTCTATCGCGAGACGCTGGTGGGCGGGTGAGTTCGCTCTCAGGCCTAACCTACGCACAGTGTCACTCCGGCGAAGGCCGGGATGACATCGAGTGATTGGCTTCTGCCGGTGCGTGGAAAGCTAGCTCAGGCCGGGCGGCGGTACTGGTAGATGCCGACGTCGATCGAGCCTTCGAAGAAGCCGGCTTCGCAGTAGCTCAGGTAGTAGACCCACTTGCGGCGGAATTCCTCGGTGTAGCCGAGCTTCTTGATATCGTTCCAGCGGTCGAGGAAGCGTTCGCGCCAGAGTTTCAGCGTCTTGGCGTAGCTCAGGCGGAAGGTTTCGACGTTCTCGAGGATCAGCCCGACCTTGTCGCCCTGCTCCTGCATGGCGGTCTTGGTCAGCAGCATGCCGCCGGGGAAGATGAAGCGCTGGATGAAATCCGGGCGCGCCCGGTAGTCGTGGAAGTCCTGCTCGCCGATGGTGATCGCCTGGATCGCCGCGGTTCCGCCCGGCTTCAGCCGGTCGTGCACGGTCTTGAAGTAGCTCGGCCAGTGCTCCTCGCCGACAGCCTCGATCATTTCGATCGAGGCCACGTGGTCGAAGTCGCCGCGGGTGTCGCGGTAATCCTCGAAATGCATGGTCGCCTTGTCGAGGCCCTGCCGCTGCAAGCGGTCGTTGGCGTATTTCAGCTGCTCGGCCGACAGCGTGATGCCGTAGACTTCGGCGCCGAAATCCTTGGCGGCAGTCTCGGCGAAGCCGCCCCAGCCGCAGCCGATCTCCAGCACGCGGTGGCCCGGCTTGACGCCGGCCATCTCGGCGACGCGGCGGTACTTGGTGTGCTGTGCGTCGGTGAGCGACTGGTCGTCGGAGGTGAAGAGCGCCGAGGAGTAAGTCATCGAGGGGTCGAGCCACTCGGCATAGAAGTCATTGCCGAGGTCGTAGTGCTCGGAAATGTTCTTCTTGGATCCCTCTTTCGAGTTGTGGCGGCTCAGGTGGTAGGTGATGTCCTGGGCGGCGCGGCCGTACCAGGAGCTCTCGCCGCTATCGAGCACGTCGCGGTTCTGCACGAAGTAGCGGAACAGCGCCGTCAGGTCCTCGATCTCGACGTCGCCATCGATATAGGCCTGGGCGAAGCCGACCGTGCCGCGCTGCATGGTCTTCTGCAGGACCTTGAAGTTGTGCAGGGTCAGCCGCGCGTGGATACCCGTGGCAGGATCGCCGAATGTGCGCGTCTTCCCGTTGGGGAAGGTGATGGTGACCGCGCCGTGCTTCGGGCGGCCGATCAGCCGCTTTCCGAGAAAGGCCGCAATGGTCGAGAGCAGATGGGTCCACGGCGTGGGCGACGCTGCCCTCGTTTCAACCGCAAGCTTATCCATGACGCAACATTCCAGACTAAGTCCGCTCCGCCGAGCGGCCAAACCAGCGCCGCCGCGGGGCCGCATCGACGCGACCGGGCAACGGGGCTCCCCGTGAATTAGGGCAGCACTTTAGTCGTCATAAGTGGATATGCAAGCATGACTTTCAACCCTGACAGGGGCTGACAGAAGGACTATCGCCCACCCGGGCGAGCCGCGTCCAGCAGGCGGAACTGTACCTCTTCGCGGCCCTGCCAGTGGTCGATCGAGAGCGTGCCGGCCATGTGCAGCGGGGTGTCGTTGCCGGCGCTCAGCAGTGCTTGGCCGAGCGCGGTGGTGGCGGCGCGGAAGGCGATGGCCTTGAGTCGCGCGCCATCGTCGGAGGTGAGCGTGAACTTCACATGCCCGCCGGTGCCGACGATCTCGGCGAACTTCGCCTTATGCGCCGGAAAGGCAAAAACCGGCTGCGGGCTACCGGCGCCGAACGGCCCTGCCCGCTCGATTTCGTGGACGAACTGCGGGTTGGCGCCACGCGCTGTCATCGCGGCGTCGATCTCGAGCGCCGTCAGCGCCCGCGCCACGCCGACGCTGTTGACCAGCCGGTCGGTTACATGGGCGCGGAACGGTCCCAGCTGCCCCGGCTTCAGCGTCACGCCCGCCGCCATGGCGTGGCCGCCGCCCTTAGCGGCCAGCCCCATTTCCACCGCCTCGATCACCGCGCTGCCGAGGTCGACGCCCGGCATGGAGCGGCCGGAGCCGGTACCGGTGCCATCGGGCGCCAGCGCAATGGCGAAGGTCGGGCGTTCGAAGCGCTCACGCAGCCGCGCCGCGATCAGGCCGACGACGCCGGGGTGCCAGTTGGCGGAGGCCAGCACCAGCACCGGCGGGCCCTCCCCGCCGCCGATTTCGGCTTCGGCGGCGCGTGCCGCCTCCTCCACCGCCTCGACCTCGATACGCTGGCGCTCGGAGTTGAGCTCGTTGAGCTGGGCCGCGATCTGCAGTGCCTGCTGCTCGTCGTCGAGCGACAGCAGCCTTGTGCCGAGCGCGGCATCGCCGATGCGGCCGCCGGCATTGATGCGCGGGCCGATCAGGTAACTGAAATGATACGCGTTGAGCGGACCGGTCAGTCGAGCCGCGAGGGCGAGAGCGCCGATGCCGCGGTTGGAACCGGTACGCGCCACCTCGAGGCCGCGCGCGACGAAGGCGCGATTGAGGCCCTTGAGCGGGACCACATCGCAGATGGTCGCCAGCGCCACGAGGTCGATCATGCCCATCAGGTTGGGGAGACCCGTGTCGCCGCGCTGCTTCAGCAGCCGATTGGTCGCCACCAGTACCATGAAGGTCACGCCGGCGGCGCAAAGGTAGCCGAGGCCGGAGATGTCGTCGGGCCGGTTGGGGTTCACCAGCGCGTTGGCCGGCGGCAGTTCGGCGTCGGACAGGTGGTGGTCGATCACCAGCACGTCGAGCCCGCGCTGCCGCGCATGGGCGATCGGGCCATCGCTGGTGGTGCCGCAATCGAGGGTGATCAGCAGCTTCGCGCCGCCATCGACCAGCTTGTCGATCGCCGTGGTGTTGGGCCCATACCCCTCGAAGATGCGGTCCGGGATATGCACCTGAGGCTCGAGGCCGAAATGGTGCAGGTAGCGCGTCATCAGTGCGCACGAACAGGCGCCGTCGACGTCGTAGTCGCCGAACAGCGCCACCGGCTCGTTGTCGGTGATGGCTCGCGCCAGCCGCTCGGCCAGCGCGTCCATGCCGGCGAGGGTCGACGGATCGGGCATCAGCTCGCGGATGGTGGGCTGCAGGTAGATTTCGGCCTCGTCGACCGCGACGCCCCGCCCCGCCACGATGCGGGCGAGGATTTCGGAGAGATCGGTGCGCTGCCCGATGGCGGCCGCGGCGCGCACCATCGCAGGATCGAGCCGATCCACCCAGGGGCGGCCCAGGGCGGAGTTCGACACATCGAGGAAGTGGGGGCGCGGCTCGTCCATTGCCCCGCGAGGTAAGCAGAAAGCGAGTGATAGTCGAGGGGTGCGGTAGTGGTTTTCCCGCGATCAGGGCGGCAGCGGCGGTCCGACCACCTGCATGCCGTGCTGGAGGCTCAGATCCTTGAAGGCCTGCGAGGTTGGATCGACCATCTGGGTGCCGAAGAAGGCCTCCATCGTGCCGGCCGGGATGAAGGTGACCATCATCCGCGCCGTCTCGGTGGTGTTGCGGAAGGCGTGCGGCACGCCGCGCGGACCAAGGATGGAGTCGCCGGCGCCGAGCTCATAGATCTGGTCGCCAACCTGGAAGCGGAACGTCCCTTCCAGCACCTGGAACCACTCGTCCTGTTCGAAATGCAGGTGCAACGGCGGGCCACCCGGCTTGAAGCGCCAGGTGTCGTAGGCGCAGAGCGCGCCGCCGGTGTCGCTGCCCGAAATCTTGCAATCGAAGCGGCCGTTGAGGAATTTCAGCGGAGCGGACTGCCTGTCCTCGCCGGCGCGGACCACGACCGCGGCGGCCTTATTCTCGGTGACCATGCGAATGCCTCGTCGAAACCGGAATGCCGGCGGACTATCCGCCCGCGGCATTTTGCGGTCAAGCGCAGCTCCAAATCGGCGGGTAGGGTCGAGCGAGGTCTAAACTTCCACGTTCGGCGTCCCTATATGAGGCGCAAGTTTTCAATGGGGAACTACAATGTTCGCTTCGAAGGGCTTCCGGTTTTCGGCCCTCCTTGCCACTCTGATCATGGCCTTCTCGCTGGTTGCGGTCGACACCGCCGAGGCGCGGCGCGGCGGCAGTTTTGGCAGCCGCGGCATCCGCACCGAGCGGAGTGTGCCGTCCACCCAGGTTTCGCCCAACACCACGGCGCCGGTGCAGAACACCATGACCAACAGCACCACCCGCAACACGGTGGGTAACGCCACGACGCCGGCGCGCCCGAGCCTGTTCGGTGGTTTTGGCGGCGCCCTGCTCGGCGGCTTCCTGTTCTCGGGCCTGTTCGGCATGCTGTTCGGCTTCGGCTTCGGCGGTTTCGGCGGCATGCTCGCCCTGCTGTTCCAGGTCGCGATCGTCGGGCTGATCGTCAGCTTCTTCCTGCGCCGCCGGCAGCAGCGCCCGGCGATGGCCGGTGGCCCGCTGAACTACGAGGCGCAGAATACCGCCCGCACCTATGGCGGCAGCGGCGGCACCTCAGCTCCGCGCGGCCAGCGCTCGGCGGCATCGCAGCGCGCCGGCCGGCGTGACGAAGTCGGCATCACCGACCAGGATCTCTCGACGTTCGAGAGCCAGCTCAAGGAGATGCAGGACGCCTACTCGCGCGAGGATTATGCGGCGCTCCGTCGGATCACCACGCCCGAAGTGATGGGCTACCTCGCCGAGGAACTGGGCGAGAACGCTTCGAAGGGCCTCCGCAACGAGGTGTTCGACGTGAACCTCCTCGCCGGCGACGTGGCCGAGGCCTGGCGCGAAGGCGGCACCGACTACGCCAGCGTGGCGATGCGCTACGAGAGCCGCGACGTCACCCGCAACCGCGGCACCGGCGAGATCGTCTCCGGCGACGACCGGGTCACCGAGACCACCGAGGTCTGGACCTTCCAGCGCCAGAACGGCAGCCGCTGGCTGATCAGCGCCATCCAGGAAGCGTAAGCCTCGGATTACCGAATGCGAGCGGGCCGCCCAGTGGCGGCCCGTTTTGTTTGGCTGACTGGATCGTGCCTCGAGCACCGATCGGCACCTCCCCCCTTGTGGGGGAAGTTGGGAGGGGGAGCCACGCGCACCGAAGTGGCCGCGCCCTACCCTCACCATTGCACGAGCTGCCCCACCCCCTCCCGGCCTCCCCATCAAGGGGGAGGTGTCGGGCCGGTGGATTTGGCTCGATAGTGCCTGACCTCTACCGCCGGTGTTCCGCCGTGATCCAGCGGACGGTCTGGCTCCAGGAGCGCATCACCACGGTGTTGGTGCGGACCGAGCTCTTGCCGTAGCGGACGCCGCTCAGGAGGCTGCCGTCGGTGACGCCGGTGGCGGCGAACAGCACGTCGCCCGACGCCAGCTCGTCGGTGCGGTATTTCCGGTTTGGGTCGGTGATCCCCATCTTCAGTGCCCGGGCGCGCTTCTCGTCGCTGTCGAGGATGAGCTTGCCCTGCATCTGGCCGCCGATGCAGCGGAGCGCGGCGGCGGCCAGCACCCCCTCGGGGGCGCCGCCGGAGCCGAGATAGATATCGATGCCGGTATCCTCGGTGTTCACCGCGTGGATGATGCCGGCGATGTCGCCGTCCGAGATCAGCTTGATGGCGACGCCGGCGGTGCGCAGGTCATCGATCAGGGCGGCGTGGCGCGGCCGGTCGAGCACGCAGGCGGTGATCTCGTTGACCGGCACGCCCTTGGCCTTGGCCAGCGCCTTGACGTTGACGGTGGCGCTCTGGTCGAGATCGACCACGCCAGCCGGGTAGCCGGCGCCGATGGCGATCTTGTGCATGTAGACGTCGGGGGCATTCAGCAGCCCGCCGCGCTCGGCCATGGCCAGCACGCAGATCGAATCCGGCTGGTTCTTGGCGCACAGCGTCGTGCCTTCCAGCGGGTCGACGGCGATATCGACCTCGGGGCCGTCGCCGGCGCCGACTTCCTCGCCGATGAACAGCATCGGCGCTTCGTCGCGCTCGCCTTCACCGATAACGATGCGGCCGTGGATGTGGACGTTCCCCATCTCGCCGCGCATGGCTTCGACGGCAGCGGCGTCGGCCGCCTTCTCGTTGCCCTTGCCGCGCCAGGTGGCGGCGGCGAGCGCCGCGGCCTCGGTGACGCGCACCAGTTCAAGGGTGAGCGAACGATCGATCGCCGCCTGCCGGTCGGTATCGGACTTGCTGAGCTTCATGAGCACTCCCTGCCCCCGCCGCAGGGGGCGTTACGTGGCCTTGCGGTTGCCGTCCCGAACCGCAAGGCCGGGAAGGCCCTAGAGCTGTTCGATCCGGATCATCTGCGGATCGCCGACGATGAAGCCGTCGCCCTTGATCGCCGAGAGGGCGTCGCGAACGGTCTGCTCCATGGTGGAGTGCGTGAGCAGCACCACCGTACGGGAGTCGGTTCCCGTCACGCCCGGCTCGCTAACACGCAAATCCGGACGCTGGATGACGCTCTCGAGCGAAATGCCCGCGGCACCCATGCGGGTAGCAATAGCGGCAAACGCGCCGGGCACATCCCTGACATTTAGTCGGATGTAATAGCCGCCCTCGTGCTCGCGGATCGGGGCGCGACGGTACGGCGTAAGTTCGGCCGAGGGCACGCCGAGCGGCGGCACGCGCGTGCCGCGGGCGATGTCGAGGATGTCCGACAGCACCGAGGAGGCGGTTGGCGGGCCGCCCGCGCCAGGACCGGCGAGCAGCAGCTCGTGCACATGGTCGGTTTCGAGCGCCACGGCGTTCAGCACGCCATCGACACCGGCCACGGCCGAGGTCTTGGGCACCAGGGTCGGATGGACGCGCTGGTCGATGCCGTCGGCAGAGCGCTGGGCGATGCCGAGCAGCTTGATCTTGTAGCCGAGGTCGCCGGCCACCTTGATATCGGCCTGGCTGATCTTGGTGATCCCCTCGACGAAGATCTCGTCGGGCGCGATCTCGCAGCCGAAGCAGAGCGAGGCAAGGATGGCGAGCTTGTGGGCGGTGTCAAAACCCTCGACGTCGAAGGTCGGATCGGCCTCAGCGTAGCCCAGCTTCTGTGCATCGGCGAGGCACTCGGCGAAGCTGATGCCCTCGTTGCCCATGCGGGTCAGGATGTAGTTGCAGGTGCCGTTCATGATGCCGTAGACGCGGGCGATACGGGCCGAGCCGAGGCCCTCGCGCAGTGTCTTGATGACCGGGATGCCGCCGGCCACCGCGGCCTCGAAACCGAGCTGGGCGCCCGATTCCTCTGCCGCCTTCGCGAGGTTCACGCCGTGCCGCGCCAGCAACGCCTTGTTGGCGGTGACTACCGGGCGGCCGATCTCGAGGGCGGCCTTCACCGCCGCCAGCGCCGGACCATCTTCACCGCCGATCAGCTCGACGAACAGGTCGATGCCGTCCGATTTGGCGAGCGCCACCGGGTCGTCGAACCACTCGAGATTGGTCGCGTCGATGCCGCGATCGCGGCTGCGCGAGCGGGCACAGACGGCGGTGACGGTGATCTTGCGGCCGAGCTTGCGGGTCAGCTCCTCGCCGTCCTTCTGGATGATACGGACCAGCGTCGCGCCGACATTGCCGAGCCCGGCGACGCCGATGCGCAGCGGCGCTTCCAGCGCGGCATCGGCATGGTCCTGCATCGACTTCAGAATCCGGGTCCGCGTGTCCGAACGCGGCTCGCGCCCTTCGCGCAGGTCGAAGACGAACAGCGGATCGCCCGCGATGGTCCGTCCGAACCGGGTCGGGGTCCAACCGCGCGCCGCAATGAAAGCTTCGACGGATTGGCGGAACGACTGGATATCGGACATAGAATAGCTCTCGGAGTTGGTCCGAGAGCTATGGATAGGAAAGACCCTATCCGTCAATAGGATTGATGGACGCGGGAGGCGGTGCTAGCATTGCTAGCACTATTGGAGATCGCACATGTCGGCCATCACCATTCGCAACCTCGACGACCAGACCAAGCAGCGCCTGCGCGAGCGGGCGGCGGCGAACGGGCGCTCAATGGAGGAAGAGGCGCGCATCGCGTTGCGTGCCCATGTGGCAGCTGTACCGAGCGGAAACGTCTACGACACGATCCGGAGGCGCTTCGAGCCCGTTCTCGGCACCGAACTGCCACGACTTCGGCGCGGCAGACTGCGCCCGCTGCCTGATGTGTTCAAGGAATGATCGTCCTCGACACGGACGTCATCTCTGAAATCCTGAACCTGGTGCCGGACCAAGTGTTTGCCGCACGAATGAGTCAGGTCGACATGAGCGACGCCTACGTCACCGCGATATCGCTCGGCGAGATGCGTGCGGGGGTTGAGCTGCTGCCGGCAGGTCACAAGCGAGACCTGCTCGATGTTCAGATCAACATCCTGTTCGAGCGGGACTTCGCGGGTCGCGTGCTGGATTTCAACAGCGGTGCGGCATTCGAGTTCGGAGAGATTGCCGGCAAGCTGGGCCAGGCCGTATTCGAAGAGCTGCTGATGGACGCTGAGATCGCCGCGATCGCCCGCTCCCGCGGTGCGTCAGTCGCGACGAGGAACATCAAACACTTCAGGCTGTTCGATGTTCCTCTGTTCAACCCGTGGGAGGCGTAGGCTACTTCCCCGCCTTTTCCGCCGCCGCCGCGATCAGTGCCAGGTACTTCGGCATTGCCCATTTGATCGACAGGGCGCTGGAGGAGATCACCGCCATGTTGAGCACGCGGTCGTCCATGCGGACATAGGCACCCCGGGCGATCTGCGGGATCGCGGCGATGTACGGACGGGCGTAGAACTCGTCGGCCGCTTCCTTGGCGCTGAAGAACGGGATCAGCACATCGGCTGGGATCTGGTCGGCGTTTTCGTAGCTCAATGGATACCAGAAGCCCTGGTTCTCGCCGGCCGGTTCCGGCTTGGGCGGGATGGTCAGGCCGGCCAGCGCCAGCATCTTGGCGCGGGCGTCGTCGGCGCCGTGGATGGCGAGGGCGTTGTTGTAGTCGAGCAGCGTCACCGCGCTGGTCGTCGCCAGCACCGGGTACTTGGCGGCCTCGGCCTTGACGAAGGCTTCGAGCTCGGCGACCAGCGCCCTGCCCTCATCCGGCTTGCCGAGCGCCTCGCCGGTGATGGTGATCACCTCCTGCCACGACGCGGTCCACGGCTTGTCCGGATAGGCCACCACCGGCGCGACCTGGCTCAGCAGTTTGTAGTCGTCCTCGGTGATGCCCGAGTAGACGGCGAGGATCAGGTCGGGCTTCAGCGCGGCGATCTTTTCGATCGGGGCTCCGGCGGAATCGTCGAAGGTGACGGGCGCCGGGACGCCAGCCGCGGCGATCGCCTCTTCCACCCACGGCACGATGTCCTTCTCGAAACCGGCCGAGCGGAAGCTCGGGAAGCCGACTGGCACGGTGCCGAGTGCAATCGCGGCGTCGGTCGAGGACCAGCCGAGCGTCACAATGCGCTGCGGAGCAGCCGGGATCACCGTCTCGCCGAGTGCGTGCTTGATGGTGACGGGGAAAGCCTGCGCCATCGCAGGCGCAGCCAGCAGGGCGAGGAACAGCGCCGTGACGGCGTGGAGGGCGAGCTTCACTGGAGGTCTCACTTCTTGGCGTTGCGGGCGGCCGCAGCGATGACTTCGGCGTAATGGGGAAAACCCCAGCGCAGCGACAGGGCGCTCGGCGGCGAGACGGCGGCGACGTACTCGATGCCGACCAGCGAGGCGAAGGCGCCCTTCTGGAACTGCGCCTGGCTCTGCGCGTACGGCTTGGCAAAAAACTCGTCCGAGGCGGCCTGGGTCTCGTAATAGGTGATGAGGATGTCGCTCTTCAGCTGGTCGAACAGCTCGTAGCTCAGCGGGTAGAAGAACGAGCCGTCCTTGGGCGAGAGCGCGGTGACGCTGGGCGCCAGCACCAGGCCGATATCGGTGAGGAACTTCATCCGCGCATCGAGCGCGTCATAGACGGCGATCGAGCCGTCGAAGTCGTTCACCCCGGCAAAGGTGGTGCCGGCGATCTCGGGATACTTGGCCGTCTCATCGGCGACGAACTTCAACGTGTCGGCGACCAGTTGCTCGGCCTCCGCGGGCTTGCCGACGACCTGGCCAATGATCCTGGTCACGTCCTGCCACGGCGTGCTCCACGGCTGGTCCGGGTAGGCGACGGTCGGGGCGATCTGGCTGAGGCGGGCGTATTGCTCGGCGTTGAGGCCGGAGAACACCGCGACGATGACGTCGGGCTTCTGCGCGGCGATCTGCTCGAACGGGATGTCGGAGCCGTCGGCGAGCTGGACCGGCGTCGCGGCGCCCAGTTCCTTCAGCCTTTCCTCGACCCACGGGTGCAAGCCGTTGTCGCCACCGCCATAGGTGGAGAACGGCATGGCGACCGGCACCACGCCCAGCGCCAGCAGCGCATCGTGGTTGCCCCAGCCCCAGGTGACGATCCGCTCGGGGGCTTTCTCGATCACCGTCTCGCCCAGCGCATGCTTGATGGTGACAGGGAAGGATTGCGCCAGCGCCGGAGCGGCGGCGAACAGCAGGGCAAGCGCAACAAGCAGTCGGCGGAACATGACATCGGCCTCCAGAGAAACTGAAAGCTGATAATCACAGTCATGTTAATTGGGCAAGGGACATTCGCCCGAAACGCAAACGGCCCGGTCACTGACCGGGCCGCTGCAAACTCCGTGCCGTCCGCTTACTTCGCGGCGGTGATCGGCACCACGTTGCCGTGGCTCGGCTGGCCCGAGAGGAACTTCTTCACGTTGCGCGCGGCCTGGCGGATGCGCTGCTCATTCTCGACCAGCGCCAGGCGGATGTACTGGTCGCCATACTCGCCGAAGCCGACGCCCGGAGCGACGGCGACGCCGGTCTCCTGGATCAGGAGCTTGGCGAACTCGAGCGAGCCCAGGTGCGCGAACTGGTCGGGGATCGGGGCCCAGGCGAACATCGTCGCCTTGGGCGACGGGATGGTCCAGCCGGCGCGGCCGAAACTCTCGACCATCACGTCACGGCGGTCGCGATAGACGGTGCGGACCTCCTCGATGACGCTGTCCGAGCCGTTGAGCGCGGCGGTCGCCGCCACCTGGATCGGGGTGAACGCGCCGTAGTCGAGGTACGACTTCACGCGGGTCAGCGCCGCGATCAGCCGCTCGTTGCCGACGGCGAAGCCGACGCGCCAGCCGGGCATCGAGTAGGTCTTGGACATCGAGGTGAACTCGACGGTGATGTCCATCGCGCCATCGATCTGCAGCACCGAGGGCGGCACTTCGTCATCGAAATAGATCTCGGAATAGGCGAGATCGGAGAGGATGAAGATCGAGTGCTCGCGGCAGTACTTGACCACTTCCTTGTAGAAGTCGAGCGAGGCCGTATAGGCGGTCGGGTTGGCCGGGTAGTTGAGGATCAGTGCGATGGGTTTTGGGATCGAGTGGCGAACCGCCCGATCCAGCGCGCGCATAAAATTCTCGTCCGGCTCGGCCGGCATGGAGCGAACGACGCCGCCCGACATGATGAAGCCGAAGGCGTGGATCGGATAGGTCGGGTTGGGCACCAGCACCACATCGCCCGGCGCCGTGATCGCCGCGGCCATGTTGGCAAAACCTTCCTTAGAGCCGAGCGTCGCGACCACCTGGGTGTCGGGGTTCACCTTCACGCCGAAGCGGCGGCCGTAGTAGCTCGCCTGCGCCTTGCGGAGGCCGGGGATGCCCTTGGACGACGAGTAGCGGTGGGTGCGCGGGTCCTTCACCGTCTCCTTGAGCTTGTCGACGATGTGCTGCGGCGTGGGCATGTCCGGATTGCCCATGCCCAGGTCGATGATGTCGACGCCGTTGGCGCGGAGCTTTGCCTTGATCGGATCGATATGGGCGAAGACGTAGGGCGGGAGGCGGCGGATGCGGTGGAAATCGTCGTTCATTGGAACCTCGGTGGACCCGCGACGCACCAGGGCCTGGTAGCCGGTGCCGCGACGCCTTCAGTGAGGCGCCGATTATCGCGGAATTATGGTTTTGACTCAGTTAAGCGGCCGGTCACGACCGCTGGGGCTCGTTTGGTTCCGCCCTCCCCAGCCGCATGGCGGCGCTCGGGGAGAGCTAGCGAGCGGCGGCCCTAGCGCGCGCGACCGCTCCGGCTGCAAAGCCGGCGGCTGCGATTGGCGCTGCTACTCCCTGAGTCATGTCCAAACCCTGATCGAGGATTACGGAGCTTTAGTGGCCGAAACGGCGGCTGGTCAAGTGTGCTGTCGCTTCGCGTAGGCCAGCGAGTAGACCACACCGATCAGGATCGGGGCGAAGACGCAGCCGAGGAGCCACCAGATCAGGGCGGATGGCGGGAGCAGCGCGGCGGCGGCGACCAGCACGAGGCCACTGATGATGCAGAGCAGCCCGGTGAGGCGGTGGGTGGCCTGCCAGTTGGCGGCGTCGTTGAGCGTCGACGGCAGGCGCAGGCCGGCGAAGCTGTTGGGCTGCGACTTGGGCATGGCGTTGCCGAGGACGACCAGCAGCACGCCGAGCGCCAGGCCGAGCACCTGCACCATGTTGACCGCCACGCCGATGCCGATCAGCACCGTCGCCGCCTCAAGCACCAGAGCGAGGCCGGTCAGCGCGGTGATCACCACGCCGGCAGTGTATCGTCCGGCGGCCGCATCGTCAGGGCGGGCGAAGCGGCCAACGGCGTAGAAGATGCCGTAGACGAGGGCCACCATCAGCAGCGGAACGGCCAGCGCCCACTCGCGCGGCAGGAAGCCATCGGCTTCGCCGCTGGCGCCCCAGTGCACCGGCAGCATCGTGCCGGATGGAACCAGCACCAGTCCGGCGACGAATACCGCGACGAGGGCGACGAGCAGCGCGATGCGGATCGGGGTGAAGAGCGGGCTCATGACTTGGGTTCCTTGAAGCTCAGGAGGCCGGACAGGGCCTCTTCGAGAATGGACATGTTGAGGTGGTAGATGAGGCTGGTGCCCTGCCGCTCGACGGCGACGAGGTCCGCCTCCTTGAGCTTGGCGAAGTGCACCGAGAGCGTGGGTTTGCTCAGCGTGAAGTGTTCCGCCAGCGCGCCGGCCGACATCGGCCCGCCCCTCAGGAGCTGGAGGATTTCCCGGCGCACCGGGTGCGACAGCGCTTCGAAGACGGCGTTGATTCCCATAAGACCCGCTCGCGTTGGCGACGGGCCTTATTTAGAGAATACTCTAATTAGAGTCAAGACGAATGAGCGTCGCCCTTCACCGGCAGGTACTGCAGGAACTGGTCGGTGCTCGCGGCCCAGGAGAACTGCTCGGCATAGGTCCGGCACTCGTCGCGAGATGCGTGCAACGCCTTGAGCGCTGCCGCCTTCAGGTCGTGGTCGAGCACCCCCACCGGCGCATCGCCGATCACGTCGATCGGGCCGGTCACCGGGAAAGCTGCAACTGGAGTACCGCTCGCCAGTGCCTCGAGCAGCACCAGGCCGAAGGTGTCGGTCTTCGACGGAAACACGAACACGTCGGCCGAGGCGAACAGCTTGGCCAGCTCCTCGCCTTGCTTGGGGCCGACGAACACCACGTCGGGATACTCCGCCTTCAGCTTGTCGAGGCTCGGCCCTCCCCCCACCACCAGCTTGGTGCCGGGCAGGTCGAGCGAGACGAACGCCTCGATGTTCTTTTCCACTGCGACGCGGCCGACATAGAGGAACACCGGGCCGTCATAGGCCAGGGGCTCACGGCGGGTCGGGTTGAACAGCTCGGTGTCGACGCCCTTCTGCCAGATCACCGCGTTGGTGAAGCCGCGCTGCTCCAGCAGGGTCTTCAGATGCGGCGTGCCGACGAGGCAGTATTTTGCTGCGCCGTGGAACCAGCGCAGGAAGCGGTAGCTCCAGCGCAGCGGCACCGGCAGGCGGGCGCGTAGGTATTCGGGAAACTGGGTGTGGTAGGCGGTCGAGAACGCGAACCGATGCTTCCTGCACCAGCGGCGGGCCATGATGCCGAGCGGGCCCTCCGTGGCGATGTGGATGGCGTCTGGCGCCGCCGCTTCGATCCGCGCGTAGACCGGCTTCATCAGCGTGCGGCTCAGCCGGATCTCGCCATAGCCGGGCATCGGGAAGGTCTTGAACTCGTTGGGAGTGAGAAGCTTCACGGTGATCCCGCGCTTCTCCATCTCCTTGATCACCAGCTCGATCGAGCGCACCACCCCATTGATCTGCGGGTGCCAGGCATCGGTGACGATGAGAACGGTCTTGGGCTGCATAAGCTGCTCGATTTGCGGGCCGCAATGGGTATCGCGGACGGGGTGGGCTCGCAAGCTTCGGTGGTTGCGGCAAGAGTGCAACAGGCACTACGTTGCGCCAGAGCAATGGGACCTGCCGAACTTGCCGTTTTCGTCCGAACTGGGGTGGTTTCGCTACCGCCCCGCGCCTGCGCAGCCGAGCGAGGCCGATCTCGCGCTGGCGCATGTCTTCGAGACGGAGCTTGCCGCCGAGCAGCGCTACGAGGCGCTGGTACGCTATTTCGTCGAGGGCTTCCTCGCCGTCGCGACGCCGGATTTCGAACGGGCCCAGTATCGCGGCATGGGCAGCCTCCACGGCTACCGCGTCGCCGGGGTCGAAGGGTTCGCGAGGACCGCGCCGCTGTTCGCCGCGTGGATCGCGGGAGGGCGGAACCCGGTCGTCTCCGGCGTCGACCTCAGGCAAGTGCTTGCGGCCGCCTACACCGCCGGTTCCGATCCGCAACATCCAGGTTACTGGAGCGACCCGGGCGATTTCGCGCAGGTGCTGGTGGAAGCCAGCGATATCGCTATGGCCATCTGGATCGCGCGCGACAGCGTCTGGCCACTGCTGACGCCGCTCGCTCAATCGAACCTGCTCACCTGGCTGCGGCGCGCAGCGGCCTCGGACCGGCCGATCAACAACTGGCTGCTGTTCGCCGCCACTTGCGATGCCGTGGTGGCAGCTCTGGAGGGCCGTAGCTTCGCAGCCCTGCCCGCGTATGAACGATTCAAGCCGCACCACTTGGGCCACGGCTGGTTCTCGGATTCGGCGACGCATCGGGTGGTCGACTATTACAACGTGTGGGGCATCACCTATCAGCTGGCGTTCCTCCACCTGATGCACCCGGCCTACGACGCGGAGTTCATGCGCAGCGCTGTCATCGCCTCGGCCGACCTCACGGCGCACCTGATCAGCCCGATGGGCATTCCGATCATGGGTCGCAGCGTGTGCTATCGCACCGCGGCCAGCGCGCCGCTGTCGGTGGCGACCCTGGTCGATCCCGCGCCGGAGCGGTTCGGGCTGTCGCGCCGGGCCAACGATTGTATCTGGCGCTACTTCCTCGGCCACGGGGCCGCACGCGATGGCACGCTGACCCAGGGCTATTTCGGCGACGATGCGCGGGTGCTGGACAGCTACTCCGGCCCCGGCTCCAGCCACTGGGGGCTGCGCTCGGTGATCCCCACCCTGCTCCATCCTCCCGGCTCGGCGTACTGGACGGTCCCCGACCAGCCGTTGCCGGTGGAGGTGGGCGACTACCAGCTCGAACTGCCCGAGCTGGGCTGGGTGGTCGAGGGAAAGCAGGCTTCGGGCGACATCCGGATCATCATCCCCGCCAATGCCGGGCAGCGGCCGGCGCTGGGGCCCTATACCTGGCGTCATCGGCTCAGCGAGTTGCGCCGCCAGCACGCCCGCCGGCCGGGCAATCACGATGCGGCCTATGACGCCGAGGTCTACTCGGCGCTCGATCCCTATCCGCTGAGGCGTTAGCGCAAAAGAAAAGGCCCGCCGAAGCGGGCCTTTCCAAATTCTGAGTGCTCGAAGCTTAGCGCTTGGAGAACTGGAAGGAACGACGGGCCTTGGCCTTGCCGTACTTCTTACGCTCGACCACGCGGCTGTCGCGGGTGAGGAAGCCGCCGGCCTTCAGGACGCCGCGCAGCTCAGGCTCGAAGTAGGTCAGCGCCTTGGAGATGCCGTGACGCACGGCACCGGCCTGGCCCGACAGACCGCCGCCCGAAACGGTGGCGATCACATCGTACTGGTCGACGCGGGCAGCGGCGACGATCGGCTGCTGCAGCACCATCTGGAGCACCGGACGGGCGAAGAAGGCGTTGAACTCCTTGCCGTTGACGGTGATCTTGCCGGCACCCGGCTTGATCCAGACGCGAGCAATGGCGTTCTTGCGCTTGCCGGTGGCGTAGGCACGGCCCTGCGCGTCGAGCTTCTGCACGTGCACGGGAGCGTCAGCAGCAACAGCGGCGACGTTGGCAGCGCCCAGGTCTTCGAGCGAATTGATGGTCTCGGCCATTACTTGGCCCTCACATTCTTGGAGTTGAACGAAGCGACGTCGAGCTTCACGGGCGACTGGGCCTCATGCGGGTGGGTCTCACCGGCATAGACGCGCAGGTTGCCGTACTGCTTGCGGCCGAGCGGGCCTTCCGGGATCATGCGGCGGACGGCGTTCTCGAGCACGCGCTCGGGGAAACGGCCCTCGAGCAGCTGACGCTGCGTGCGGTCCTTGATGCCGCCGGGATGGCCGGTGTGCCAGAAGAACCGGCGCTGATCGAGCTTCTTGCCGGTCAGCTTCACCTTGTCGGCATTGATCACGACGACGTGGTCGCCGGTATCCATGTGCGGGGTGTAGGTCGGCAGGTGCTTGCCGCGCAGACGCATGGCGATGATGGAGGC
>JAESFN010000363.1_pt1 | contig 47659 bp, 34 predicted proteins | sample 9269411 | NCBI WGS metagenome assembly JAESFN01 (sample SAMN14505399, study PRJNA617100) | algae metagenome | isolation source: Iphinoe sp. HA4291-MV1 and co-occurring heterotrophs from trail next to... | place: USA: Maunawili Falls, Hawaii | collected 2009-07-25
ACCCGAATTTACGCTTGTGGACAAGTAGGAGCCGACTCCCTTGGTAGAAGCAAGAAGCAGACCCTCTGAAGGAAACTTTCGTTGAATGGCTAGCTTTGAACAAGTTTAGTCAAGTTCTGTATAGCAGCGAATGAAAATCAGGCGTTGGTGGAGAGGGCTATCCTACATCCACCTATTCTTTTATTTATTAGTTATTTGACTGAAATACACATCTACTGTAGGGTGGGCATGTACAATGCCCACCCTACTTAATTCCAGAGCTACAATCTCCAGGAAGGATGAAAATATTCCCGCACCCAGGAGGTAAACATGATTGGCAAAGAATTCCATCGGGAAATCTCAGGAGATTTTATTGCGTCTAATCTCCATAACCCCAAAGATTTATCAGGATTCTTGCCTGTGTCGTCACTAGGATCGCTCAGTAGCAGCTGGGGAGGAAAAAAATGAAAAGGTGGCAAGCAAAGATTTAGGGATCTCCAAGAACCAATTGCAGTGTCTATGTTTTTAGTCGTTTCAGGATAAGTTGTGATCAGCAAATATCTGGCTCCGCTCTTTTTGAACTGCTTCAAAGCACAGCATCCATACAAAAACGGCAGATGAACCAAACAATCTCGACAGATAATTAAATCAGCTTGGGGTAAATCGTTGCTAGTAATGTCTCCTGTCATAAAACGGATACTCGAAGTGCCGTACTGTTGTTGATTCTGCTCTATAATTTCTGGCACTACGTCAATTCCAGTGTAAGTTATGTTTGATAGCGGTATGTGACGCATCCAATTAAAATCTCCGCATGGTGCATCCAGGATAGACTTAACACCTAACTCTTCAAACAAACCAGGTAGAGACGCTCTCAGCGTTACAGTGCAAGCTAATTCAGAGCCTCTGCCCGAAACCGACTCTTTACTTTCCCACAGATTGCTCTGACTAATGTAACTGAAGACTCGTTTCATTTGATTTAAATAAATACAATATTTAGCAGTTGCAAATTAAAGGTAATAGTAAAAATCCTGGGTTTGTTTGGTATTTAAGAATACTGCCTTACCTACAGCCATAAAAGTATTAATAAATCATTAAAATTTGCCCAAAAACAAGGTAGCGCTCATCAGGAACTCCCTTCACCCTGCTTGAGGTGATATTGCATTAATAGAGGCTTTATCATCCTTCAGCAGAATCAGCCTTGATTTTTCGTTTCACTGCGTAAGTCCTTTTTCTACCAAAGTCGCCCAGTAGACATTCCTTAGTTGTGCTAGGGAACGAGAAATGAGGAGCGTGAAACAATGTTTTGGAAATTCGTAGTTAGTACTTTACTGTTACCCAGTTGCCTTGGATTTGAGGTAGCCACAGCATCACTCCAAAAAGGAGTTCAAACACAGCCAAAGTCTGAGGAATTGGGAGCACAAGTTGCTCAAGTTGGAGATTATTCGTTAACTGAGGCAGATTGGGAAGCTGATGCTGAACAGCTAAAACACCATAAATATCGACACCATTACAAGTCTCGTCGATACCATCGTCATTATAGATCTTGCCCACGAAGCTACAGATCTCATTACCGTCGCAGATACCGTCCACAGTACATTCATTACCGCAGACGACATCACAACCACCACAGGTCTTACTATCACAGGCGCTATCGTCCCCAATACATTCATTACCGCAGACGGCATCACAACGATCACAGGTCTTACCATTACAGGCGCTACCATCCCCAGTACATTTATGACCGCTCTATATATCGTAACCCGTACAGATATTACCGTCACGGGCGCTACCATCACTGATGAGGTGTTAATACTCCCCGGCTTTTAATTACCCAATTCCCATCAACTGGCTTAAAACATAAGCCAGTACAGCACTACCTAAAGGAACTGTCAAATTATCAATACCAAGAAACGAAACAACTTCTAAGCCAGTAGCGACTAAAGCAACCGTCAAAGATATCAACCAAGTTTGCCAAAGGTTCCCTTGTACACTAACTAAAATCGAACTACTGATGAGGAAACTAACTACACTCATCGTCAGGGAACCTTCCCAACTTTTTTGTCTACCAAAGACCTTGTATTTATTTTGACCAAATCGCTGTCCAACCAAAGCTGCTAGTCCATCTCCCCATGTCATAACTAAAATTCCTAATACAGCATACTGGGGTTTTTGTAACGTCCAGAACCAGGCAATTAAAACACCAATACTAACAGCATAGAAAAATGTCCCAAAACTTTTGCGTCCAACGCTATTAATACCAGGGAGAATAGGAAATCGGTAAGACAATAAGGTTACTGCGCTTGCTAAAATCGAAGCGGTAATGCCTACAATTGGGGGGATATCTAACCACCAAGCAAGTAAAATCACATTGCCTGTGCCAATGTGAACTATCTTCCGTACAATTTCTGGATCTTTACTGGCGAAGCGATTGACTAGCCATGCAACGAAAAGTATGAGTGACACCCAAATTGCAACCGCAGCAATTTGCAGCCAAAAAGGGGGAATAGACTCTAAATCAAGGAATGGATTCAGCAACGATACAACAAAATGGAGAACTATAACCTTTGTTACTACTTTATTAGATCTAGGTGACAGCAATGAAATTATTATTGATTTTGCTGATTCGCTTCTACCGAATGTTTATCTCGCCGCTGTTTCCTCCAACTTGTCGCTTTCAACCAACTTGTTCAATGTATGCCATCCAAGCAATTGAACGATTTGGAGTATGGCGCGGTAGTTGGTTGGCAATTCGGCGTATCTTGCGGTGTCATCCATTTCATCCGGGAGGTTACGATCCAGTACCAGAAGCGTTAGGAACAGCAACAAAACAGTCGTCTTGCTGTCAACATCACGAATGAGACCTTATCATAAAATACCAATAGTCGAGTGTGGTGAACTGGTAGTAGAGATTCCTTTAGAAGTGTTTGCGGTGGAATCTCCCCATCCTTATGAAAAATTAGGTGCGCCTTATGGCGATCGCTCTCCTTATTTTCTTCGCCAAAGCGTAGTTGACAACTTAATAGCAGCCCAAAATAATCTCCAGCTGCTGCTTCCCAAATGGCGTATCCAAATTTTTGATGCCTATCGCCCTGTTGCTGTGCAAAAGTTTATGGTAAATTACGCTTTTGCTCAAGCTTTACAAATGACGGGACTCACTGAGGCTGAGTTATCACCAGACAAAAGCCAAGCCATCTGGGAGGAGGTTTATAAAATTTGGGCTGAACCCAGTCTGGATGAAAAAACTCCACCTCCTCACAGTACGGGCGCTGCTGTCGATGTGACACTTGTAAATGATACGGGAGAAATTGTAGATATGGGTTCGCCCATAGATGAAATGTCAGCGCGATCGCATCCAGACTACTTTGCCAATTCTTCCGATCCACTAGCAAAACAGTATCATGCCAATCGCCAGCTATTGTGCCATGTTATGGAAGAAGCTGGATTTAAACGCAATCCTAGAGAGTGGTGGCATTTTTCCCTAGGCGATCAAATGTGGGCTTGGCTGAATAATGAAACCAACCCAAATAACCCCGTAGTTGCACGTTACGGACGCATTGTGTAAGCAACACATCTACGCATCTTGAGGGTTAAGCTGGATTAATTCCTCAGTCGTGTAGGTTCCAACTGGACTCCAAACCAAATATGGGACAAGTAGCAACGCCGCTAGTTTAGAAATCGGTAGAACAGAGAGTGTGAGCAGCACACCTAAGATGACACCAACTGATCCAAGAATTTCCCCAACTCTCAGGCTCCGCCACCTCAGCATGACTGGGATGTAGGCGATGGTGATAATTTCTAGCAGAAGGTATAAACCCATTAGCACCCAGGTTATCAAGCTTCCCGGATTTTTCTGCCAGATTATATTGGCAGAAGCAGCACCGCAAATGAATATAACAGTCCAGATGAGCGGAATCAGCGGCTCAAAAACTAGCCACTGGGGGCGAGTTAACTGTGCAAACCACTTAACATCACCAGGCGTGATGAAAAAACTACCAACCATAATAAGAAAAGTCACAGCCCCAATTACCATCCAAGATTGAATCATAGTTGATGCACTTTTTGATAATTTTGTCAATGTCTTCAAGGCAATTGTGACAATTTAGGGCATGAGTTTAATCAGCCGTAGGTTGGAATATTTAGATCAGTTATCAGTTATCAGTTTGAAGAAGAATTCAGAATACAGTATTCAGTAGGAAGAAATAAAGAATTTAGTTTTCTGACGACTGACGTCACGACTCCTTGTTCACTGTTCACTGTTCACTGTTGACTGTTTTAAGCATCTTGAGGATTGAGTCGAATCATTGCCCAAGTGGTGTATGTTCCTATTGGACTCCAAAGCAAGTAAGGAACGAGGAGTAGTGCTGCCCAAAGCGAAACAGGTAAAACTGCAAGTGTTAATATAATGCCTACAATAAAACCCGCGCCACCAAGAATTGTACCAACCTTGAGACTGCGAAGGCGGAACATGACAGGGGTGTATGCAATAGTAAGAATTTCCACTAGTAGGTACAATCCCATTCGCACCCAAGTTATGGTGGTTCCTGGGTTCTTTTCCCAGACAATATAAGCAGACCAAGCACCGCAAACAAATATAATAGTCCAAATAACTGGAATCGCTGCTTCAAAAGTTAACCACCTAGGTCTTTGTAGACGTTTGAACCACTTGCGATCGCCTGGAGTAATGAAGTTAGCACCTAACGCAACTAAAAAAGTCACTCCTGCAATTACCATCCAAGATTTAATCATGCCTTCTCACCCTTTGCATGGCTCTTTTATCACGCCATATAGTGAGATTTTCTCAGTTTGAAGGCTGATTTCTCATCATACCTGAGTGGGAAGTGGTTAAAAGTCTACATCCTGAAGGGGGTAACAAAGAGGCTACAAAGCAGACTGGATAAGAGACATAGCACATAAACCACGACAGAAAACCTACTCCAATCTATCTATGAGGCTTGAGCAAAACCACGTTGACCAGAAACATCTTTAGATAAAATGGCAATTACTTCTGTTTCATTAAATTTAATTTCCATACAGAGTTATCACAAAATACAAAATTTTATTATATAAATATAATTTGGAATTTAACATGATGGTCTTTTAATCCGTCACAGAGGTCAGGGCAAACGCATCTTGTCAATAAAAACGCCTGATTCTCAATAAATGAGAAAAAGATTGCATTAAGCTCTAATTATTGAGAATAAATAAGATGGAATTTTTTACCTTTAATCTACGGATAAAAAAATAAGATTAGCGATAAATCTTATTTCTGCGTCACATACACAAGTTACGTTTTTTGTCCATTTAGTTTTGTGAATTTTAGATGCGTTTGCCCTGTCACAGAGGTACAAAATGAAGTGTTCCCGAACCTTATTTTTTGTTTTGGTAATAGCTACTTTTTTGGCAAGCAACTTTAATGCTAGATTGAATGCTCAAAATTATAGAAAATTTGGAACAAATGAGATAGTCAAACAACAGCCTGCTTCAGTAAAAATATCTGTTAATGAACTAACTGCACAAAATGCAGCTATTAAAGATTCGGATTCTTCAGATGAAAAGCCTGCACGAGTACCATTTTGGAAGAACCCAGCAGTAATAGCAATATTACTATTATTCGGTGGTTTAATAGACCGTCTTATTTATTTTCTAAACGCTATTGGTTGGAATTTAACGCATATTCCAAAAGCATTAATAAATTATTACGATTGGCGAAAGTCAAAGTCAATATTAGAGTCTTCAAAAGAACATGAAAATAATCAAAGAACTAAAAAACAAAAAATCGAAAATAACATGAAATTATGTCTTAGGTTAAAGGAAAACAAGCAATTATCTAATAGAAGGCTGAGTCAAATAGTTAAAGTTCTAATTGAATATCAACTTTCACAAGAAAAGAAAGATTATACTGAAAATGAACAAGAAGAAATTGCTAAAGACATTGCTTATATTATTAAAAATGAGTCAGAAATAGAAGAATCTAATAAATTATTGGAGCAATCGTTATACACCGCTGGATACGATTCAAAAATAATTAATCAAGATATAAGACTTTGTATTAAAGTAAAAAATAGATTAGAAAGTGAAAATCAAAAGATAATAAAATTACTTAATGTGGTCAAAATTCTTATCGAATATGAAATACTTAAAGGAAAAACACCTGATGAAAACGAATTAACAGGAATAATTAACAATGAAAAAGAAATATCAGTAGAAAACTGTTTTGTAATACACAAAAAATCAGAGCGGATTACAAAATATCTTGAAGCTATAGAAGCTATAGAGAAAGATGCAAAGTTTTATTGCTATGTAACAGTTAAAGAAGGATTTATAGCTCCACTTTATCTCATAGCTGGTCCTTTACGTTATTTTGAGGAAGATTGGCCAAAATTAGTTAGAGAATACAAATATTCTATACAAGAAGGAGATAATTACTTTAAAAATCAAGATTTAGGAACGTTTAAATCATCTATTTTTACTACTTGGATTGGCTGGGGACCGAGTATTCCCGTCTGTTCCTGCTATAAATGGCAAAAACAAATAACCCTTCAATATGGCTATGGTGATGAAAATAACTCAATTCCCATTCTTATTCCTAATGACCAAAAAAGAAAAGATGAATACAAAACAGTTTTTTTTCAAAATCAAACTGAGATTGTAAAACAGATTGAAGTAACAGCAAAAATTGCTCTAATTTCTCAGTCAACATCTGCTTCAAAAATACAGGAAATAGCAGAAGCACAGGAAGAACTTAGAGATCCTATCCGTCCTGAAATTGTCCTCACAGATGTAAAAAGCTATAATATTCCAAATACTATAACACACTACTACTCTGCTTACCTTTGGATTTTATTTGGAATAACTAATCAACAATCTTTTGATTCTTCATCTTTTAGGACAAAAATAGACCAGGCAAAAAATATAAATCTTCAACCAACAAATCATTTCAACGGACCAACTATCTGGCACGATATGTTGCCGTTCTTTGAACATATAAATATCGCCAGTAAATACTCATATGACATCCATAAAAAAATATTTGCACGGCAAGTATTAGAATCTTTGAAAGCAATATATGATGCTTTATCTGATAAGGTAAAAAACGAAATTAGATTCGTATATTTTTGCGCTTTCGATGACTGCAATTGCGGTATGGATAACCCCTTAATTTCTGAGTCACTAAAGCAAGATTTAATAAAGCAGTGTTTGCAAGATTTTATAGACGAACCAAACAGCACATGGCACCCGATGAAAAATGTAATTGTATTAGATCGCTCAGATATTCTACCTGCTTGTGAATTACCCAACATAATTAACAAGCTAAATAGGCATATGCAAAACAAAAAATGAGAATGAAATATTTAACAATTCTATCGAAACCTCATCAAGCCATCAGGAAACAAAGCAACCTGTGCTTCCAACTTCTGATAGCTGGGATATTTCTGTGGTTGCTTTATACTGTAAACAACCTGAAAAATATGTGCGATCGCATCCAGAAATTCACTACATTTAACCTTAGGCGTTCCATAAACACGACCGAAGGGCTTATAGAATAATCTTATTTGCGAACCAACTTGCATCTCTGTTAGAGGAGGCTGTTCGTATTCTACATCCACCTCATAAAAACCCATCCGCAAAAAAGGAGAACGCTTCTTTGCCAAATCGGTTTCAATGTACCATCCCTCTGCATTGTTTGGATGTCGATCCTGGAGCATTTGTTGTTCCATTCGCGCTAGCAGCGATCGCACTCGCCAAGTTCCTTGTAAAGAACCTTCAAAGGCGACATAGCCACCAAAACCTGCGCTTGGGAACGAGAAGAAAGAAGCCATTCCCTCTACTTTTGCATCTGCTGTAGTACGAATTGCCCATAGGTGATAAGTACAATCAGGTTGTTGGGCTAAAGCAAGAGCTTGAGCGAAGTCCTCTAGCTTAATCGTCAGGAGATTAGGAGGAAAAGCATTTTGATAGACTGACATGACAGCAGAAAAATCTGCATCTGCTGTACTAGTCACTTCGCGGATGTCCATTGGTTTGCAGGGATCGTAGCCAACATAGCAATCAAGGGGCAGGAGGTTAACTTTCTGTTGTCCATTGAGAAAAGCCGCCATCTCCTGGTACTCGGAGCAATTTTCTGGTGTCTCGATCCGCATAGCCCAGCGTAAATATTCATGGACGATTACTTTGACTATTTGGCTGGGAATTGCTTTAGACCACTCTTTTTGGAATATCTTGGTAATCAGTATCAAATTGAGGACAGATTCTTGCTCTTCGGATAACGCTGGCTGAACGTAGGGAAAATCTAAACCATAGTAACCCCATTTATTCCAAATAAGGCTGCGCTTAACGGGATCGAGGTTATCTTGAACTTTAGTTGGTTTAAACGGATCGTTCATCTCACAGACAATTGCTCCGAGATCACGTCCTAACTTTTGTTTGGCATCATTAACTAGTAGGTTTTCGGTAGCTGCAAGGATCGCTTTACCCATTCCATTCTGACGAAAGAGGGGCGATACTACCAAAAACTCTATCACTCCAGCATTGGCTTCGGCGAAAAAATCGGCGATCGCTCCAGCTATTAATTTTCCAGCTTCGACAGCGATAATGATGTGGTAGTTGTTTTTGCCGTACCAGCCTTGGGCTTTTAATTCTAAATACTGCTCCATGTTCTCCAAAGATTCCCGCTCATCTGCATCGGGAAACTCAGGTACATACAATTCCTGGTAGAAGTACCGTAGTAGTTTCTTATCTTCTCTAGAGTGAGTCAGTTCAACATAATCAATCATTGGAAGATGTTAAGTCAGAGATTTGCTCGTTCAAAATTCCTGTACCAAATACAAAATTCCTGTACCAAATAAAGGTTACTTTAAAACGGTGACATTCCTCTAGATCAACTGCTTCAGCCCCTTTGTCACTCTTTTGGTCTACATCCTTGAAACCTTATTTAGCGCAGCTTTCTAAAAAATTGGTATTAATTCATTTTAAATATAATTACACATCTATCAAAAGAAAGAAAATATATCTATAATACAGACACAAATTATAGTCCTTTAGTTATGTCCCAAGATAGTTGCACCTGTTAAGTAAAAAAGCAAAGTATAACCTACATAATCATCTATTGACAGTACCCGCATTCACCAAGCCAATAAACACTTCAACAAGCCAGTGATTGCAATAACAAGTTACACCAAGTTTTGTTAGGAGGATTAATGCTCAAAAAACTCTCCATAGCTGTGGTGGGAGCAGCATTGATGAGTGTTGGTATCGCACCAGCAGTACAAGCAGCAACATTTAACATTGAGGTTTTGGCTAATGGTCTTGACAGTCCCAGAGGGCTTACCTTTGGTTCAGATGGTGCCCTCTATGTGACAGAAGCAGGTCGAGGTGGTGGTGGTGCTTGCATTCCCTCCCCCAGTCAGCCAGGTGCTGAGTTATGTTACGGTGCAACCAGTGCTTTGACACGCATTAAAGACGGTAAAAGTGAGCGGATTGTTACAGGTTTACCGTCTTTAGCATTACCGGATGGTAGTGACGCCTCTGGGGCACATGACATAGCATTTGATTCCACTGGAAAACCATATATTCTGTTTGGTTTAGCTGGTAATCCACGCGATCGCGAGAATTTATTAGGTATTCCTGACTTCGGACAGTTGTTCGCTTTTGATAAGTTAAACACAGACGCTGCGCGCAGACCGATTGCCGATTTAGCAGCTTATGAAGGTGCAAATAATCCGGATGGTGGAGACGTTATTAGCAACCCCTATGCTTTCTTAATTAAGGATAACACCGCTTTTATTGTGGACGCAGGTGCAAACGACCTTTTGCGTGTGGGACTGGATGGAAGTGGGCTAGCAGTGCAGTCTGTGTTTAGTACACGCTTAGTGCCTAATCCCTCTGGTGGCGCTGATATTCCCATGCAACCAGTACCCACCTCTGTCGCCATTGGTCCTGATAATGCCTTTTATGTGGGCCAGCTCACAGGAGTTCCTTTCCCAAAAGACGGGGCACGTATTTATCGAATTGATTCTAATAATCAGCCAGAAATTTACGCTGATGGCTTCACAAATATTATTGATTTGGCTTTCGATTCCACAGGTAATTTGTACGTCCTAGAATACGCAGCTAATTCAATATTATCTGGCGACACAACTGGTGCTTTAATTCGCATTGCACCTAATGGAACTCGCACAACGATTGCCAGTTCAGAACTCATTTCTCCTACTGCTCTAGCACTTGGTTCTGATGGTGCAATTTATATTTCAAATAACGGCTTTAACGCTGGAAAAGGACAAATACTTAGGCTTGTGTCTCAGGATAATTCAATTTCAGTTTCCGAATCGAATCCGACATCAAGTCTATTAATATTTGCGACTTGTGCCATGCTTTCATTGCTAAGGTACAAGCAGAAATTAACTACTTAACTCAAGTTGCTATACTTCGCACGGTCAGAAACTGAGCTTTTTTGATTCAGCCAAAAGCGATACTAACTCAAGGTACTAACCTTGGGTTTAAAAGCGCAATCTGTGCCCGTGCGAAGTATAGTTATCAAAAAACGCCTCAAACTCTGTACTCAACTCAAAATTTTTGTACTTTTTAGTACGAGAAAAGACCAGATATGTATTATTAAAGTACATTTTGTGGCATTAACTAGCAACTTACGTTACTTAACACTACCCCTGTTAAGATGAGCATCTGTACTCACAACAATATTACTTTTCGTTCATGTATTGCTTTAAATTCTTAATCCTTAACCACTATCAAGTTATAACTCGATATATTAAGTTTTTAATAACACTTGTGTCAGCCTCTACATTCAGACCGGAAGCCCTACCACAATTGTGTATCCTGAAAACAGCTAGGCTAATGTTTAATGGAGGTCTGATGACTCCTAAGATTATGCGTCAGCTTTGGTCTGTAGTGGAAACTACACAAGCTAAAACGCTATTGCAGCTCGATGATGCTAGCTTGGTACAGTGGTTGGTAAAACAACTTAAAACCCAAGCCTTGCTAGATTGCCATGAAACCGATTTTCTCTGTGACTACATCCAATCCCGGCTGGCGCTGATCCGCGATCTTGCCCAAGAACGTCAGTATTCCTAAAAGTCAAGGGTCACAAGTCAAAAAGTAACAACTGATGACTCATGACTCATGACTCATGACTCGGCAAATAACCTTCTACCAAACAATCGGAACCAACTACCCGTATCTCTACACGCTCCAAAGATAGCGCCTCAGTCATGGTGGTAAAACCTAAATCACCTACAGGTGTAGGAGCATGAACACCACCAACGATTTTAGGAGCAATAAAAGCAAAAACTTTTTGTACCGCTCGCCCTGCGATCGCACTAGCAGCTAAGAGACCACCGCACTCCCACAACACGTTGCAAAATCCCCGCTCATATAAGTACGCCATCACTTGATCTGGTATGAGTGGTGTTAACTCCACCACTTCCACCCCCAGCTTGCGCAACAGTTCCTGAAAATCGGCGTTAGCTCCTTTTTCTGTGAAAACCAAAGTGGGAGCCTCTGCGATTTGCCATAGATGAGCTTTTTGAGGTAAATCGAGACTGCGGCTCATAACCACTCGTAGGGGATTATTTGCCCCTTCGCGATGGCTGGTCAAATGGGGATTATCCTGTCTGACTGTATTTCCACCAACAATAACCGCATCACAAGCGGCTCGCAGTTGATGAACTTCGCTGCGGGCATCCTTATTTGTGATCCAAGCACTATGACCTGTCGTCGTCGCAATTTTACCGTCCAAAGTCATAGCATATTTCAAAATGCCAAAAGGTCGATGATGGAGAATACGATGGATGAAACCTTCATTTAGCTTTTGACAGGCTTGTTCTTCCACGCCCACTAACACTTCTATCCCTGCAGCGTGTAGACGGGCGATACCACCACCAGCAACAAGTGGATTCGGGTCAACCATCCCAACCACCACTTTTGCGACCCCAGCTGCTATCAACGCTTCTGAACAAGGGGGAGTGCGTCCGTAGTGATTGCAAGGCTCAAGGCTAACGTAAATGGTTGCTCCACGAGCATTTTCACCTGCTGCCTTCAGGGCAAAAACTTCTGCATGCGGCTCACCAACATGCGGATGAAACCCTTCTCCAATTATCTCGCCATCTTTGACAATCACTGCCCCCACCATCGGGTTTGGGGAGGTGCTTCCCAAAGCGTGACGGGCCAATTCTATACACCGCTGCATCATAGCACGGTCCAAGTCAGTTCCTACTGTTTCCTTTAGATTTGAATTATCCTGAAATCTTGACCCTACGACCAAAGTATCTGGTTGAGTGACCACTGGCAAATTATCCATAATTCTTAGCAACAAAGTAATGATTCTGTAGCTGCACAAAAGTGTTTCACCAAAACAGCGCTGGGTGTTCCATGAGTGCTAATTAGTCTCAAAGAAATTTGGAAAAAGCTACTTAGGATTCATTGTATGAAACTCAGTACTTTCATAGAATTCAAAACTCAGCACTGATGAATTAACTCTAGCTTGAATTCTTATAGCTATAAGGATGCCTAGATTCCAGAAAAATTTAGGAGTGAGGGTCAACTGATGAGACACCTCACTCCTTTGGGGTTTAGACCCAGATTATCCACACTCCGCACTCGGTTCTTAGTTAGAACATTTTGAACAAAAAAGAACGAAGGCGTCAGTCGTCAAGAGCCAGAATGGTGAGTGTATAACGCTCGGTTGAGTAGAGGATCCAGTCCCCCACTGATTGAATTCTGAATTCTGACTTCTTCTTCAATGAGATCGCAACGCTATCGCTCAGAGCGCTAAGCGCAAAGCGCTCAGCATGAGCGTTCGTGATTTTAAATTTTGAATGATTCACGACTGTTCCGCTAATTTTAGCTGCTGCCACCACCGATTTAGGGGAAAATAAACTACTGGTGCCCAGAGGCTACTGAGAATAGCAGAGGCAAGGGCTACTTTCTGAAAATATGCCCAGATATCTGCCGCATTGCGATCGCCCATTAAAATCAACTGCCACGCAAAAATGGTCTCAGAAAAGACTGCCATACCAAAGACAATTAAGGCAATAGAAATAAAGTCTTCTTGTATGAAACGCTGCTTTTGCAACAGACCAGTCAGACCTCCTACCACCCCCAAACTCAAAGCATGAGTCGGGTCAGGTGAGGTCATAGCATCTTGCATTAGACCCAAAACAACACCTGCCACTGCACCACCAAAGGCTGTGCGCTTGACACTCCAAGCAACTACCCAAATCACAGCCCAGTTTGGTCCAATTCCCAATAATTCCATACCTGGGACTCGAATTAGCAGTATCAGTAAGCATAACATGACTGACCCAACCGTTACTGCCCAATCAGCAAGTAGACGTAAGCGCGGGTGCCAACGAGAAAGGGGACTAATTTGAATTTTGGATCTTCGCCTTGGCGATTTTGGCTTTTTCTGCCTACCGCCCTGTAATTGAGGCATCCTCATTGTTTAATTAGATTTTTCTAAGTGTTGATTTACAGATCCGATATTTTCTTCTGACTGCGGGTTTTCTGGTTTGGGATATACCGTCACCCAATCCAAAGAGCGTATCGGCGGGAAAAGTTCCACTTTCGCCACTGATGCTGGAAGTTTCTTCAAATCCAGTGACTTCACCCGTCCTACAGCCAATCCCGAAGGAAACTTCTGACTATAGGTAGATGTGGCAACTACGTCTCCAGGTTTTACATTTGGAACTTTTTCATAAAATTCCAAAACTGCTTCAGCCGAGGAATCTCCTCGCAAAACACCTTTTGCCCCTGTGCGACTGACTGTGACACCAACTTGACTCTTGAGGTCACTAATTAACAGCACGCGGCTGGTATTAGGAGTTACACTTTCTACCAAACCCACCAATCCACCATCAGCCTTAACAACATAACCTTCCTGGAGACCTGCAAGACTTCCACGATTGAGAGTCACTTGTTGCCACCAGTTATCAGCACTACGTGCAATCACACGCGCAGGGATTGGACGCGATGACAAAGGTTCTTTTTCCACATAGCCTAGTAACTCTTTTAACTTTTTATTTTGGCTTTCGAGTTCTACGAGTCGGGTTTGCAGTTCTAAAAACCGAGCATCCTTGAAACGTTCTTCTTGAGGAGGTGGTGTCTGCAACATCTGGATTGGACGAGTTATTCCTTGATATATCTCAAACAGAAGCGCACCTTGAGTTTGTCGAAGTATCCAGGCACTACCAACGACTATCCCTAATAACCCTATTTGTAACCCTCTGCGCTCCCACCAGCGACGTGCCGTAAACATAAGAAACCTTTTCTAAAAGCTGTAATATAACTTAAGATATTGGATTCCCTACCAAACCCAATATCTAAACATTGCTTGTGTTACATATTGCGAGAACGTCCGCTGAAAACCCTTTCCAGCTGCTTGAAATTTTCCAACACACGACCTGTTCCCAGTACAACACAGCATAATGGGTCAGCCGCGACATGTGTTACAATCCCAGTCTCATGGCTGATTAAGGTATCTATCCCTTTGAGCAGCGCACCTCCACCAGCGAGCATAATTCCTCTGTCAATAATGTCTGCTGCCAATTCTGGAGGTATGCGTTCCAAAGTCCGCTTCACTGCTTCGATAATCACCAACAACGGTTCCGACATACTTTCACGTATTTCGGGTCCTTTAACTGTGACAGTTCGCGGTAAACCGGAAAGCAGATGCAAACCTCGGACTTCCATCATGGCATCATCATCATCATGAGTGGGATATGCCGAGCCAATGCGAATTTTGATGTCCTCAGCAGTACGTTCCCCTATGACTAGGTTATGAACTTTTTTCATGTACTGCATGATGGCTTCAGTTAGCTCATCTCCAGCAATGCGTACGGATTCAGAAAGTACTGTCCCTTGGAGGCTCAACACAGCAACTTCTGTTGTGCCACCACCAATATCGATGATCATATTGCCTGTTGGTTCAGCCACAGGTAATCCTGCCCCAATTGCTGCAGCCACAGGCTCATCAATTAAGTAAACTTCTCTTGCCCCTGCTTGAGAAGCAGCATCCATGACAGCTCTTCTTTCTACACCTGTGACCCCACTGGGAATCCCAATGACAATTCTAGGTAAAACTAGGGATTTGCCCTCATTTACTCTCTGGATAAAGCTTTTTAGCATCAGCTCGGCTGTATCGAAGTCAGCGATTACACCATCGCGTAAGGGGCGCAGCGCAATCACATTCCCAGGTGTCCGACCGAGCATTTTTTTTGCTTCTTCTCCAACTGCTAATGCGACCTTTTCGTTTTGGTCAATCGCCACTACGGAAGGTTCTTGCAGAACAATGCCTTTACCTGATACATAAACGAGGGTGTTAGCGGTACCGAGGTCGATACCCATATCCCGCGATAAGGAAAATCTACTAAAAAGACCCACGCGTCTGGTCGCCCCCTAATTTCGATACTTTTTGACTACTACTGCAAGTAAGAATTGTGCAGGATTTTATTACGTTTTTTAACCTGAGTCTAGTAAACTGATTATCTTTTCATATATTTTTTATAATCTTTAACCAGTCTCAAGCTTCTACTGTTTTATATTCTCCGGCTGCGTAAGCGTATCCGTATTGTTTTGGAGTTTTCACAGAGTGAGCCATATCACTTGTCTAAGTAATTATAATTGTTTTTTCTTTAACGCTCTGCTACTAGTATTCTAGTAATTCGCTATTATAGTATTCACACTGCAAGTACTTTTGTACTGGAAAACACATATGAGCATAAATATTGTCACCCTCATCGGTCGTGTAGGAACTGACCCAGACATGAAGTATTTCGAGTCTGGAAGCGTTAAGTGTAAATTGACACTGGCTGTTAATCGACGCACAAAAGACGGCGACCATACTGATTGGTTTAATCTCGAATTATGGGGAAAAACAGCGCAAGTAGCGGGTGATTACGTACGTAAAGGAAAACAAATTGCTGTCAAAGGTTCCTTAAAATTTGACACTTGGAGCGATCGCGCCACAGGAGCCAATCGCTCCACACCCGTCATCCATGTGGATCAGCTGCAACTGTTAGGTTCTAAACGAGATGCTGAAGAAGCTGACGTAGATATAAACCCTGAGAATTTCTAAGGAGTGTGGTCAATCATTTGTTGCTTGGCAATGGGCAATGGGCAATGGGCAAAACAATTCAAAATTCAAAATTCAGAATCCAATTCCCGCTTTCCAATTTCCGATTCCCAATTCCCAATTCCCAATTCCCAATGACTAATAACTAATTTGTAATGTTACCGTAGCCTCCACCTGTTGCTGGGCACCAACTATAGGGGTGGAAGCATCTTGTGCTGCCATCTTACCATACTCAGCACGCAATACAGGTCTTGGTGGCGGTGGAGGTGAGCTTGCACCATCTACTTGAATGTTGACGACTTCTAAGGGGTGGAAACCCAAAGCACTAAAAACAGCTTGAGCTTGCTGTTGAGCATCAAGGGTTGCTTCTTTTAATGCTTGTTGTCGAGCAAGGGCGATCGCTTCATCGCTAGCAACAAAACTAATACCGCTAATTTGAGTTGCACCAGCTTTGACAGCTTCATCTAACAGAGTTCCAGCGCGGTCAGTCGGAATGCGAAAACTCACAACGTTAGAAGCAGCATACCCTGTAATACGCTGCACTTTATTGTCGTAACTATAAACTGGGTTGAGAGTAATGCCAGTGGTTTGTAATTTTTCCACATTACGGCTCTTCAGTAAAGCTACCACAGCCGACGACCTACGAGCAGCTTCTTGTTGTACCTCTTGTGCTGTTTTTCCTTGAACCTCAACTCCCAAACTGACTTGAGACACAGTTGTAGGAATTGTCTCCATTGCGCGCCCATTGACAGTCAGAGTACGCAACATTCTCTCTTTCTCCTGCGCCAAAGCAGGTTGGGTACAACTGACATATACAAGCAAAACTAAAGATAGAAATTTCCACCAGTTCCTAGTATTGAACAAAGAACCAAACACAGCATTTGTATTCACAAAACGTTCACTCCTCTAAAAGTTATTAATTTATGGAAATTAGGTAAGTTATGCGAAGTAGTGAGTGGTTAGTTATTGGTTACAGCTAACCACTCATTGCTAACAACACACAACACACACTCTCTATTCCTTCGAAGAAAACACAGCTAGCAGTGCCTTTCTACAGAAGGTATGTTTTTACTTTGACACGATTACAGTCAAAAATCTGAGCAGTTACATTTTTAGAAACTAAAAAATAGAAACTAAAAAATTGCTATTAGTTCATTGTTAAGTCTTAACTGTTAACTGTAAACAATTGAAGGAGAATATTTGTGGCATACTGGCTGCTGAAAACAGAACCCGAAGAGTATTCTTACTGCGATTTAGAACGGGATGGCAGTACAGTTTGGGATGGAGTTAGCAATCCGTTGGCTCTGAAGCATCTGCGTACAATGGAAATTGGTGATTTGGTGCTCATTTATCACACAGGTAAAGAGCGGCGAGTGATAGGTATAGCACAGGTCGTCACTCAACCTTACCCCGACCCAAAATTGGATGATGCCAAACGCGTGGTTGTCCAGATACGAGCTGTACGAAGAGTACCTCAGTCAGTCACCCTAACCCAAATTAAGCAGGACAGAAATTTTGAAGGTTTTGACTTACTACGCCTAACTAGACTATCCGTAGTGCCAGTATCAGAATCTCATTGGCAGCGCCTTCTCCAATTAACAGGCGACATGAATTAATTTATCAATGCTTTGTGTAGCGCGTCTATGATAGTAGCTTTCAACTGAGATCTTGCACTATTCTCAAGAAGGGTTGAAAAACCGGGTTTCTACAGGGTAAATTAAGGGTTCCAAGCTTCACAATTTGCAAGAAACCCGGTTTTTGATACTGGTGCAAGATCTCAGTTTCAACGAACTTGTAAATTAAAGGGAAGGATTTTCCAAAATAACCGATGCAGTTAGATCTCATAACCTTCTCATTACCCTTATTGGCAACCGCGACAGAAATAGCGGATAGTTCACTGGTACTAGCAGCAGTGCTGCTCAGTATAGTAGTCATTTACCTTGCCAGTAAAGTTGGCGGGGAACTATCAAACCGCTTCGGTTTACCGCCCGTTTTGGGGGAACTGGTAGGTGGTGTAGTGGTAGGTATTTCTGTTCTACATCTGTTGGTGTTTCCAGAAGGGGGGGCAGATAGTTCCAGTTCCTTAATCATGACCTTTCTTCAAACCACTGCTGGTCTGAGTCCAAACGCTGTAGATGCTGTCTTTACAACGCAGTCTGAGGTTGTTTCCATATTGGCAGAATTAGGTGTCATCATTCTGCTGTTTGAAATTGGTTTGGAATCAAACATAAAAGACTTAGTAGCTGTTGGTATCCAAGCGACTGTAGTAGCAGTAGTAGGGGTGACGGTACCCTTTGTTGCTGGTACGGTAGGGTTAATGACTTTGTTTGGCATTCCAGCTGTACCAGCGATTTTTGCTGGGGCAGCTTTGACTGCTACGAGTATTGGTATCACTTCCAAGGTACTATCAGAACTTGGGCGTCTCAATTCAAAAGAAGGGCAAATTATTTTAGGTGCTGCTGTTATTGACGATGTCTTGGGAATTATCGTTTTGGCAGTGGTGGCAAGTCTTGCAAAACAAGGGTCAGTGGATGTCGGCAAAGTCATTTATCTAATCATTAGTGCCAGTAGTTTCCTGTTGGGCGCAATTGTTCTAGGAAATCTTTTTAGTAATACCTTTGTAGCAATTGCTAACAAACTAAAAACTCGTGGTGGATTAGTGATACCAGCATTTATCTTTGCCTTTGTGATGGCATACTTTGCTGCTGCCATTCAATTAGAGGCAATTTTAGGTTCTTTTGCCGCTGGTTTAGTCTTAGACGAAACAGATGAGCGTGTAGAACTGCAAAAGCAAGTTGTCCCTATTGCCGATATGCTGGTGCCAATTTTCTTTGTGACTGTTGGCGCAAAAACTGATTTAGGAGTTTTAAATCCAGCAATTAAGAGTAATCAGGAAGGTTTAGTGATGGCGATTTTTTTGATCGTTGTTGCCATCCTGGGTAAAGTTGTCACTGGCTTGAGTGTGTTTGGTCAACCTCAACTCAATCGCTTGGCAATTGGTGTGGGCATGATTCCTAGAGGCGAGGTAGGATTGGTGTTTCTTGGCATTGGCTCCTCCATTGGCATTCTCTCGAAACCTTTGGAGGCGGCAATTATGATGATGGTCATCCTGACAACCTTTCTAGCGCCTCCCCTTTTGCGGTTCGTATTTCCAGAACCAAAAACGGCAGCTACAGTAACAGAGGAACTGCTTTTAGACGATTCTTCCGGAAAATCGTTGGTTATGGAACCACCTGATCCTCAGGACGATAATTAACTCATCCCACCTTGTGAAACTGTCACTTCTCCTGTCACCAGACGCGCAAGGGACGTTCAGTTTCATGAAAAGCCGGGAGGAAATCGAAGTCATTAGTCCTTAGTCATTAGTAGTTTTTCATGATTTTTCGTGGCGTATCATACTAATGACTATTGACCAATGACTAATGACTAAGACGGCGAGCGGCAATTCATCCCATCCCTAGAAGGAATGGGCTTTCTCGCCGTCTTTCTGTAAAAATCTAGAGTACAGACGCATTCTTGACAGCGTCTGTACTTATCTCTGTACTGAGTTCTCATCAAATGACAATATGAATAATTGTAACTTTGCTATTACCAATGGAAACTTTTATCCCTAAATCTTCGTCCCCTAAAATTATTAAAATTTTAAGGAGTTTGTTCTTTAAACGACTAACATTGAGAATGTTATTTGGTGAGAATGTTATTTTGTTCTATCTTCCTTTTTGCTCACTCATCTAACCTTGGATATTTCTTTCTTCTGTTATACAGGTGCACCTATAAGTCAACACCACATCACCAAAACAGGAACGGCATTATCTTATCAGTTAGTGCATTGACTACCACCAATCAGACAATATAAAAAATTCCTTTTTGAAGGATGAGATTTGAAGGATGAGGTGTTGTGTGGCGACCAATAGACACTTTAAACGTCAGTTGTACGCCACTTGAACTCTTTGCGAGGAAACCCTCAAGAGCGTAGTGACACCTTGTGGGAAGCTCTCCAGAGGACGTCCTACAATCTAAAACTCAACATCTAACAAATCTAAAATGCCATAACGGCAGGAAAAACTATTGGCGGCGTGCTAGAATTTGACGCCACTAATTCATCTGGTATTCCTGATAAGGATTAATACAGAACAACATCTACTCCTAATGGTAAAACCTTAATAGATAGGTATTAGGTAAATGATACGCTTTCCTATCACCCAAGTCGGATTGTATCCAAAAAATAACCACTATAACTGTGTCTTTATGAGAGCAGAAAATGATGCTTGTGCCACCAAAGCCAAGGTGTGGGTGGTGATAGTGTGAGGATTTACCAAAACTTTGACCAACAAATAACTCAAAATTCAGTTATCAATTATCAGTTATCAGTTATCAGTTATCAATTCACTGTTCACTGTTTACTGATAACTGTTCACTGTGTTGAGTTCTGGGTGCTTCTCAAATCATGACGGCTCTCATAAATATGAATCAGGAGAAAACACTGTGAAAACCCACTGGTTACTACCTGGTACTTTTGTAACGACTAGTCTGTTGATGCTATCGTCGCCTGCTCAAGCAGCACAAGCAGCGAAACTGCTATCTTGGCGTTTTGATGCCAATCAAAACCGATTAGAAATCAATACTCAAGGTCCAGTTCAACCCCAGGCGCAACTCGTCTTCAATCCCACGCGATTGGTCATTGATTTGCCAGGAATTGGTTTTGGGCGTCCGCAGTTGACGCAGTCGGTAGGCGGTGCAATTCGGTCTGTTCGTGTTGGTCAATTTGACCCACAAACAACTCGTATAGTTGTTGAACTGAGTCCGGGTTATACCCTCGACCCTAAGCAGGTAAAATTTGAAGGGAAAACTGCTAGTCGTTGGACAGTACAATTACCAACACCACAAACTGAGGGAGTCGCCTCCTCACCTCCATCTCCAAGCCCAAAAACTCCAGACTCAAAAAATGAAGAAGTCGTCATCCCGACACCAAAAAATGTCTACAATGTGGTGACAATAGATTCTGCAAGTGAGAAAAAAACTGAGTTCTCTAAAGCTGTTGTCGTTGCAGAAGGAACAATTCAAGTTGAGAGTCTGAAAGTCACAGGAGACGGCTTTTTTCTGCGCACTAATGGTGGGAATCCTCAGACTCAGATCATTCGCAGCCGCGATCGCAAGACCATCTTCATTGACATTCCTGGTGCCACTTTGTCACCTAATTTTGGCGATCGCGATAGATCTATAAATAAGCATGGTGTCAACCGTGTTGAAGTGATTCAACTGAAAAAAACACCACCTGCTGTCCGGATGACGCTACGGGTAGACAAAGACACCCCTGACTGGCGCATAAGCACAAGCAGTTCTGGTAGTTCTAGTGGTTTGGTAGTTCTACCCAATCGTTATGCTAGTAATTTGCCCAGAAATAATTATTCCAACACTTCATCAGACAATCCTTCCAACGCTGTAGAGGTACCAACAGGCAACGAAATCTCCACAATTGAGTCTGTAGAACTAGCTGCGACTGGTACACAACTCTTAATTAAAGCAGACCAACGTCTATCACCCGCCAATACTGGTTGGGATAAGTCATCTGATCTGTACCGCATCACCATTCCCAATGCGAAGTTAGCTTCTTCCGTCAAAGGTCCCAATTTTGATGCTAGTAGCCCAATTCTCCGCGTCCGCTTACAACAACAAGATCCTCGTACCGTTGTCGTCTACGTCCAACCAGCAGCAGGAGTGCGAATTGGGCAAATCAATCAACTGAGTGGTCGGCTTCTGTCTTTAGGATTAGAGCGTACTCGTTCAATAACACCTCCAATTGCTTTACCTGCCATACCACGACCAAATCCACATCCTTTGGCATCACCGAACATAACAAGCAATCCCCCAGCCCGGAATTCGCGCGTTCCCAAAGGACGAGTCGTCATCGTCATTGATCCTGGACACGGCGGTAAAGACTCTGGAGCACTTGGTATTGGAGGAATTCAAGAGAAAAATATTATTTTGCCAATAGGCAAAAGGGTGGCAGAGATTTTGCAGCAAAATGGTGTACAAGCGATGCTAACCCGCGATAGTGACTATTTCGTGACTCTTCAAGGACGGGTTGACATAGCGGAGCGAGCCAATGCTGATGTCTTTGTGAGTGTCCATGCTAACTCAGCAGGTGATGATCGTCCGGATGTCAGTGGTTTAGAAACGTACTATTATGACAGCGGTTTGAGTCTAGCTCGTGTCGTTCATAACAGCATTCTCCGAAGTGTCAATGTGAGAGACCGTGGCGTGCGCAAAGCCAGATTCTATGTTCTAAGAAAAAATTCTATGCCCGCAATTTTGGTGGAGACAGGCTATCTCACTGGTCGAGAGGACGCTGCTAAACTGCAAAACAAATTGTATCAAAATCAAATGGCAGAGGCGATCGCTCGTGGTGTCCTTCAGTACTTAAAGCAAAAGTAAAACACTTGAGATACCAGACTACCAGTTGGTTCTGGCTTGATCAAGCTCCTTTACCGGAACTTAAGTTCCGGTTTTTATTTGTGAAATTGTTTATGGAGGGTGTAAGGGAATACTATTTTAAGTTGTCTTCTCTTCTTACCCCTATTTAGATACAAGACACAGTGTCTCCAGCCTTTTACCAACTGACATCGAACATTGGCTTACCTGAAACTACTCTTTTTTTTAAATATTAAATATAATTTTTGACAAAATGAGTCGTCTGTTTATGCAATTGAGCAGAGCTTACTACCGTACGTCTATCAACCCTGCCAGGAGGAGGCAATCGCCCTACGCCCTAGATTTTACTCTAGACAATATGTCCTGTTTACTACATCTGTTGACAACCTCTAAGATATCTAGGAATCATACAAATTAATATAAAGTTCTCACAAAGTTAAGCAAAAATGACCAATATTGACTACTCTATTATTTTTAGATTGATGTAACAATCATGCTTTGCAAACTGCATTTTCTGTGCCAGAAAAGCATATAAAAATGAGAGGGTCATGCCACAGCTGAGCATTATTAACATCTTTGATACTAGCTCACAACGGATTTGCAGCAAAGGTTTGAGCGGGGAAGTGTGTGAGGATTTACCGAAACTTTGACATCTTGACATTTCTCACAAATACGAATCAGGAGAAAACACTGTGAAAATAAACTGGTTATTACCTGTTACTGTTGCAACTACTGCTATCTTCATGCTATTATCGCCTGCTCAAGCAGCGAAACTGCAATTCTGGCGTTTTGATGCCAGTCAAAACCGATTGGAAATCAACACCGAAGGTTCTGTTCAACCTCAAGCGCAACTCCTCTTTAACCCTACGCGATTAGTTATTGACTTGCCTGAAACTGACTTTGAACGTTCGCAGTTAATTCAGCCAGTAAATAGTCATGCAATTCGTACCGTTCGTGTTGGTCAGTTTGATGGACAAACAACTCGTATAGTCATCGAGCTGAATCCAGGTTATACCCTTGATCCAAAGCAGGTGAAATTTGAAGGGAGAACTTCCAATCGCTGGACGGTACAATTACCAACGCCACAAGCTGAACAAGTCCCTTCATCTTCTCCCAACACTTCTTTCAATATTTACAGTGTGGTGAGGTCTGGCTCTAACTCCACAGCAAATAAAGACACAGTTGTCAATACTATTAATGGGTCAACTCAAAAAGAAACACTTATTAGCAATGCTCAAGGATTAACTCAAATTGAGAGCTTAAGCGTTACAGGCGACGGTTTGTTTGTCCGCACAAGTGGCATAAATCCTCGAATCCAGATATTTCGCAGCAGTGACAAGAGCGCTATTAATATTGATATGCTTGGTACTGCTCTCTCACCACGTTTATCGCAGCAGAATGTGCTAGTCAACAGGTATGGTATAAAACGTATTGAATTTACTCAACTCAAAACAACACCACCTAGTGTTCGGATGACGCTGTGGGTAGACAAAAATAGCCCTGACTGGCGAGTGAACACAGGCAATTATGGCGGTTTGGTCATTCTGCCTAATGGTGATACGAGCAAATTGTCCAGAGATACTACAGACAATAGAAGTTCACTTCCTAACTCAGACACAACTGAGAGTATAAACCCCCCGATCCCGAACTCCAACCCAACCTCACCAGCCAATGACTCACTATCTACAATTACGTCTGTAGAACTGACGACTAATGGTACGCAACTGCTCTTTAGAGGCGATCAACCTCTCTCATCTGCTAATACTGGTTGGGATAGGGCTTCTGGTCTATATCGCATCACTATTCCCAATGCTAAGTTAGCTGCTACTGTCAGAGGTCCAAATTTTGATGCTAGTAGCCCTGTTCTCCGCGTACGCTTGCAACAACAAGATCCCCGTACTGTTGTCGTCTACATCCAACCAGCAGCAGGAGTGCGAATTGGGCAACTCAATCAACTGAGTGGTCAGCTTTTGTCTTTGGAATTACAACGCTCGTTTTCTCCGTTAACTCCCCGTGTTGGTTTACTTCCTTTGCCACAATCAAACCCACGACCATTACCGCCAATGATGAACAATCCCCTGCAGCCACAGCGAAGTCCTCGGGTACCTGACGGACGAGTTGTCGTCGTTATTGACCCCGGACACGGTGGTCATGACTCTGGCGCTCCTGGTTTGGGTGGATTGCTGGAAAAAGACGTTGTTTTACCCATTGGCAGAAGAATCGCGTCTGTTTTACAGCAAAATGGCATCCAGGTAGTGCTAACGCGCGATACTGACTATTTCGTCACGCTTCAGGGACGGGTGGACATAGCAGACCAAGCGAATGCTAATTTATTTGTCAGCGTTCACGCTAATTCTGTTAATAGTCGCCCTGACGTGAGTGGGTTGGAAACTTACTACTATGACAGCGGTTTAGGTTTGGCTCGTGTCGTCCACAGTACCATTCTTCAAAGTATCCCTACTCTCAAAGACCGAGGAGTACGCAAAGCAAGATTCTATGTTCTCAGAAAAAGTTCTATGCCCTCAATTTTAGTAGAAACGGGTTACATGACTGGTCAGGAGGATAATCCTAGATTGGGAAGCCCTGAATATCAAAATCGAATGGCAGAGGCAATTGCAAATGGTATACTACTATACCTGCGGCCAAGATAGAGTCAAGAGTGGGTAGTGGGTAGTAGTGAGATAGTGGGTAGTAGTGAGAAGAACTAACCACTAACAACTACCAGCTGATAGCTACTAATTAGCCACTAACTAACTAATCACTAATAGCCAGAAATTAACAACTAACCACTAACAACTACCAAATTAACGATATTTGCCTGTGTTTCCATCTTCTGCCTTTGAAGGCAATCTTTACGATTTTTCTGAAGCACCCCAACGTGCGCCAATTGGAATTTTTGACAGTGGTGTAGGTGGTTTAACAGTACTACGCCAACTCTACCGCCAACTCCCTAATGAATCAGTTATTTACTTTGGGGATACAGCTCGACTTCCATATGGTATTCGCTCGCAAGCAGAGATTATACAATTTATGCGAGAAATCCTCACCTGGCTGCAACAGCAGCGTGTAAAAATGGTCGTTATGGCTTGTAATACCAGTTCGGCACTGGCGCTGAAGGTGGTACGTGAGGAATTTTCTTTACCAATCCTCGACATTATCCTACCAGGGGCAAGGGCAGCAGTACGAAGTGGAAAGCGCATTGGTGTGATTGCCACTCCCGCAACAGCCAAAAGCAATGCCTATCGCCATGCTATCTTAGAGATAAATCCCGATGTCCAAGTGTGGCAAGTCAGTTGCCCTGAATTTGTGCCGCTTGTTGAGCAAAACCGCATTCATGACCCCTACACTGTAAAGGTAGCACGCTCATATCTAGAACCACTCCTACAGCATGAGATAGACACATTAGTTTATGGCTGTACTCACTATCCTCTCTTGGCTCCAGTACTGCGATCGCTTCTCCCTTCTTACGTGAAACTAGTTGATCCAGCAGAATATGTCGTTGCTGCTTGTGCCCAAGATTTAGACATCTTGGGCTTGAAAAACACCTATCCACCTCTGCCAACTTGCTTTGCCGTCAGTGGATGTCCACAACAATTTGCCCAATCCTCTATACAGTGGCTGGGTTATGCCCCAGTCGTTGAGGTGGTGCAATTGACAAATATGGCAGTTTCTAGTATATAATCTTTTGTCATTAGCTATAAGTCAAAGGTCATAAGATTTTGACATTTTGACTCATAGTTAATAATGACTAATGAACGCTAATGAACGCTTGTTGCTTCAGTAACCTTCGGTCTTATTGTAGTTTCCTGCTTGTGCTTTCCTTGAGAAGCCAAAGAAACACCTGTAGGAGTGGTTTTTTTTCCGGTTCTCTTTGCTAGTGCTAATAGTAGGTAAACTGCTAACAAATAACCAGAAGCTAATGTAAAAATCATCATAGGTATTTTTCCGTAAATCATTTTTTCTACCAGCACTTCTGTCTAGGGAATATAAAATTGAATAAGATTAGCAGACTGACAGCTACATAAACTTACTTTTAATAGCTGTTTGTGCACTGCCAAACCCTAGGTAGAACTCTATCTCTGTGCTAAACTCGCTTCTATTCACTTTTTCTTGCAGACTATACCTACAACAGCAGTCAAATGACTAAACAGCATCTTTGAACTACTGCTGCAGCAATTTACCCAGCCTGCATTTTTCCGCAAACACTTTACCTTGTACAGTAAGATATACGCTCTTGCTACGCTAAACAAACGCAGCATTTTTCCTCACGGAAAGCGCATGGTTCTAACCTTAGAGGTTTGCACACGAGACTCTAACCAATGAGATATCTCCCTTGGCTGTAGCCCACGATACTCTATTGCGACTCACAACACCAGATGAACAAAAACACCGAACGGTGATTTTTTCTGGTGAGGTGAATATCTCGAAGTTTTAAATCCCTTGATTTTAGCGTAACACAACGACCCTGACTTTTTCGCCAATTTTTCTGCTAGATTTTAAATCTTCTAGTGTAAGTTATACAAGATTTAGCTTAATTCTTCTCTGAAAAAATAAGTCATGTGTCATAGATGATGAGTAGAGAGTGCAGGACTTTTCAGGCTTAGTTTTCACCTTTACTTGAAGAGTTTATAGTAGAAGATAAAGTTTTTGTAAAAATACAGAGCTTTTGTCTACTGTATAGCGACTCTTGTCTTATGTGTAACAAGTAGCAAAAGTGTCACATGTGCTAGAGAATATATTTACAAAAGCGTTAGTATATTTTTTTCTCTAACTTGAGAAAATGAGAAAATATGTCAAAGTTATGTTGACAAAACTCTTTGAATGTGGGCTTGAATCCTTTGTGCTGTTTGACCAGAAATCTCATTTAATGGGCAATGGGCAATTCCCAATTTCCATTTGTATCAATGATTAAAGTGAAACGGTATGAGTTGGTGAGTTCTTTCTTGGTCATGAAAACTTTGCGCTGGCACAGGGTTATCTTAAAATGAGTATAGGATCTGTAAACTTTCGTAACTAAAGCCAGAGTCTGCCCATCCATGACCCCAGCCACCTCCCTTTTTTCCCCAGTGGAAGCCGACCTGCAAATACTAGCAGACAATTTGAAACAGCTAGTTGGAAACGGTCATCCCATTCTTTGTGCAGCAGCCGAACATCTATTTGGAGCTAGGGGAAAGCGCATAAGACCGGCAATCGTCCTCCTCGCATCGCGGGCAACTATGCTCGAACAAGACATTACGCCTCGTCACCGACGTTTAGCTGAGATTACGGAAATGATTCACACAGCTAGCTTGGTGCATGACGATGTGGTAGACGAATCTCAAATGCGGCGTGGCGTTTCCACAGTTCACAGTTTATTTGGCAACAGAATAGCAATATTAGCAGGAGATTTTCTCTTTGCCCAATCTTCCTGGTATCTAGCCAATCTAGACAATTTGGAGGTGGTGAAACTGCTGTCGGAGGTGATTATGGATCTAGCTACTGGCGAGATTCAGCAGGGATTGAATCGCTTCGATACAAACATCTCGATTGACACTTACCTCGAAAAGACCTACTACAAAACAGCGTCATTGATTGCTAACAGTTCAAAAGCAGCTGGATTACTGAGCGATGTTTCCCAAGAAACAGCCGAACACTTGTATAGCTACGGGCGTCATCTTGGTTTAGCGTTCCAGATTGTAGATGACATTTTAGATTTCACAAGTTCGACAGATATCTTGGGTAAGCCAGCAGGATCAGATTTGAACAGTGGCAATCTCACTGCGCCAGTTTTATTCGCATTAGAAGAAAAACCCTACTTGGAAGTCCTGATAGACAGAGAGTTTGCTCAGGAAGGCGACTTAGAGCAATCCATGTCCTTAATACACGACAGTCGAGGTATTCAGCGCTCAAGAGACTTAGCCGATCACCACGCGAAGCTAGCTGTTGAGCATCTTGTAGATCTTCCACCCTCTGAATCTCGGCAAGCCCTGATTAAGATGGCTGATTACGTACTGAGTAGGCTCTATTAGGAGAAATGGGAAAGTCATCTAAAGATGAAGAATAAAGTATACCCCACGGATAAATCCGGGGGCGTCCTTCTTTCGGTCAGTTCCCTTTCGGGGAAATTCAAAATTGTTTTTGAATTTTGAACTTTGAATGAGCGAATTTGAGCTTGTCTCCCTCGCTCTCACTGCTCTTCTACGCAATATCTGGAGGAATTTGTCTTTTTACTCGGTTTTGCTGCAACTGCTGTTGAATTAAGTGTTGCAGGTCAGTTCGTCGGATTTCAACGCTCGTGGTGGTGATCCCAGAGGTTTCAAAAAAAACTATACTATCTACGGGTTCCATTGCTACCAATTGGAACAAAATGTGAGTGACAGGGATAAGTGCAGCTATCAATTGAGGGTCAAGCCCAGCAGATGATCCCAGTGGGACATCCTGTATTGTAGGAAAAGCATAAATGACGCACTTTTCCAACTGTGGATTCGCGTGATTGCTCAATGTAGTCAAAACCCAGACCTCTTCCATGTTTTGGAGAATATAGTACTGGGAATGGCGTAATTTCCGAGCGATCGCGCTAAGGACAGGAGCGATTGCTGTGACAAGTTGCGGAGTAACACCATCTTGGGGTGCATTGTCAATGAGCAATTGAATTTGTGCTTGTAAGTCCATAATGACCTGTAAACTGATGAATGGGTAATGGCGATAACATCTATGAAGAGCGAACAATCAAACGAAATTTGGGCAAACAAAATTTGGCAATAGTAAATTCAGCCCTTACCTATAACACATGATTTAGGCACGTTTGACTTGTACGCAAAATCCTTAACCCAATGCCCTCAGTCTTACAGGTGGTACATAAGTATGATAGGGTCTTTCTAAACATCAGACTATGAATTCAGCCGCAACCATAACAATTCAGGGAGTAAGTTCTATCGGCGTGGAGGCGATATTTCAACTCCTTTTCAAGGAGCTTCAGCAATCAACCAAAGCTTCGGAACAAAATTGCCACGATGTGGCAACGCGAATTGCTGCCGAAGTTTATAGAATTTGCAGTGAAAGCAAGCGTATCCAAGCTGCTGGTACTGTGGAAAATTCTGCAATAACCCTTGCTCGACATCGATTGCAACAGTGTCTTAGATACTACGAGTTGGGTTCCAATCGGGGCAGAGTAGAGTTACATAGTACTTTGAGTGCGATTATTTATCGCTACATCAATCCTCCCCAAAGACAATTGAGTTATCAAGGGCGGCTCGTCGTCATCGAAGATTTTTTGCAGAGTTTTTACCTAGAGGCATTAAACGCCTGCCGACGGGAGAATCAGCTGGGTACTAGCTATCGTCCCCAAACACTTTTGGAGTTGGCAGAATACATGGCATTTACCGAACGCTATGCCAAGCGAAGAATTCCTTTACCAGGACGTCAACAACAGCTGATTATTCTCCGGGCACAAACATTTTCTCAACAACAACCGCCAGAAACCTGCGTAGACATAGAACAAGCAGCGGAAGGTAGTGGCAACGAAGCTGATGGCTCTTGGGAAGATCCAGCAGTGCAGCAATTGCGAAGTGCGATGGCAACACAACCAGAGCCAGAACCTCAAGAAGATACGTTACGCTCTGTCGTGATTACCGAACTCATGAATTATCTGGAAGAGCGGCAACAATCAGATTGTGCTGATTACTTTGCTTTGCGCCTCCAGGACTTATCAGCACAGGAAATTGAGTCAATTTTGGGGTTAACTCCTCGCCAGCGGGATTATTTACAGCAGCGCTTTAAATACCATTTAATTCGGTTTGCCTTATTGCATCGCTGGGAGTTGGTTCACGAGTGGTTGGAAGCAGATTTGCACACAAATTTGGGCTTAACTCCTCAGCAATGGGAGGTGTACACAGCGCAACTGGACGAAAAACAGCGATCTCTATTAGAGTTGAAACAACAGGGTCATCCGGATGAAAAAATTGCCAAAACTCTAGGATTGTCAATGGCACAATTGCAAAAACGTTGGTTTAAAATTCTTGAACAAGCTTGGGAAATTCGTAACTCTTTAATTTCCGGATCAGGTTCACCTATTCATGAATAGTGACTCAGAATCCTTACAACACCAGTTAATTGCTTGGTTGTTGGTAAAAAATACCCAAACAGACGAGCACAACTTGGTCAATTGTGAGGAAAATGAAGGAGTAGAAATTTTTAATGAAAAAGTCGCCGCCCTAAATGGTGGCGCTTTTGAGTTAAGATGTATACCCCAAACCTTTCAACTGGGAGAAATTCCTACTGTGCAAGAACGTTTCCAAGCCGTCCTTAAACGTCGGTTACAAACTCAAATTCAAAATCATCCACCGTTATTCCCTTGGGAAGCACAACTTACAGACTATCCCGAGTGTCTAGACAAACCATCGCTTGAGTTGGTTCCAGTATGGGGCTGGGCAGCACAGCAATCGAAGCTGAATCTGCCGATTCCATTGCCGGAAAGAGTTTTCCAGCAATTGCTGGAGAAGTGTCAAGCGATCATTGCCTCTTCTGTGCCGTTAGGGGCAAAACTTGTTCAGACTGTGGAGAACCTCTTTCCTGACGATTCCCAAACATTGAACGACTTAGCAGGATTAGTGCTAAGAACTCCCTCTCGTTCTGTGGATGCTCTAGAAACAATGCCGAATCTAGAGAGTGATTACTCAGATTTACAACCACGTCAACAAATGGCGCTGTCGTTACTAGCGGCAAAACAGCTGCTAGAAAATCTGACTCTGCCTATTTCAGCTACCAATCGAGTAGTAGAAAGGCAATGGCTAACGAGTGCAGGTGTTCTAACCTTGAAAGTAGAATACCAAACTCAAGATCAAGTGACGAAGCTAAGAGTTCAAAGTGAATTGCCCTCTAAAGCGATTGTGAAACTCCAAGGAGATGCCTCGCAAGCAACAGCTGAGTCATCAAGTCCGGGATGCTTGAGTGTAGAATTACACAATACTCAGCCAAACCAGACTTATACCTTGGAAGTTGAGTTAAAAGAAATAGACCAACAGCCGCTTGTATTCGTGATTGTTCCCACTGTGTAAATTAAATTTGCCATCGCTAGCAATTTACGTTGATAAATGCCATTGATATGGAATGAGTATCCTGGTTTTGAGAAAATCCCCCATTTGTACAAAAGCGATCATTAGGGTGTCTACAGAAAGCTGCTATGAGGAATATACTCGCGAGTTCGGTTTTACCGACTCGTTTTGTGTCTGTGGCGTCCATATCTTTACTTGACTTACATACCCATAGACTGCTTTCTCATTAAGATGGTTAACAAATCCAGGATAGGTTGGCGTCTAAGCTGCAAGTCTTTTCTAGCGGCAAAATATGCAGGAGTCGCCGTTGATGGAAATGGAAGGTTTGATTACTTTACGGGTGCTCGTGCTAGCGTTGGTAATTATAGGAGTTGTGGCGACTGAATATTGCTGCTGAGACTAAATTCAGTCTTTGGTTGGTATTGCTTTCGGTGGTGAGTGCAATTTGGAGTTACTATTGTCGCCACAATCGTAATGTCTCGGTTAAGTTCTGTATCGCCATAAGAATGTTGGCAGCACTGAGGGCTTTTTTTGGACAATTGTTTGGCGAGTTGAATGACACGCGGCTGGCTTTAGCGGAGTTATTAATTCAGCTCCTTTGTCTTTCACAGTTTTGATAAGCCTCGCCGCAAAGACTTAGGATATTCAATTATTATCAAATTGATATTACTTGGTGTGCCGTTAAGCTGAGTCAAATAGCATTCGTCCCAGTGCTGCTGTTATTTCTAGCAATTATCCTACCAACCCTAGTGCTTGATTCCCCTTCATGCCTCGGCTTGCAGTTACTAAAATCGTTCTTGGGCTTATGCCTGAGAACGAGATAAAAATAAAAAATCATCTTCTGAAAGTCATATTTTTGGTTAAATTGCTTTTGTTGGGGTGTTAACAAAGCGTAATCAATTAGGGATCGCATATCCCACTGAAAGCGATCGCAAAGTGAAGAAGAAAGAATTAGCAAGCTTCAAGTCATGAAGTCGGCTGTGGACATGGGGTAACAGATGTTGGCAAACAAGCGCCGCCGGCTGACCGCTACTGAACAGCAATTGCTGGAGCTAAGAGTTCCCATCTTGAGAGAGACGGGTTGAGCAAGTTGCTATTCTCTATAGACCGCCTTGGTTCAACAGTGAGCCGAGGCGGTTTGGTTTTCATATCACTCAAACTACAGCATCAAAGATTCGGAATTCGTTTCAATTAACTTCGCCAAATCTTGCAAGAATGCTGCAGCATGAGCACCGTAGATAATGCGGTGGTCACAGGTAATATTCACCTGCATCTGTTGCTTGACGCCAAATAGACCTTCAGCTGTTGCTACAACTTGGGGACGAGATGCACCAATTGCCAAAATAGAACCTTGTCCGGGTGGAAGAATTGCATCAAATCTGTCTACACCGAACATTCCTAAGTTTGATATTGTAAAGGTGCCGCTGTTGTACTCCTCTGGTTGCAGCTTTTTAGCTCTGGCGCGATCTACTAAAGACTTCCAATTGCGCGATAAAGAGTATATATCCACCATGTCTGCGCTCTGTAATACTGGTGTAATCAATCCCCCATCATCCATTGCCACCGCCACGGCAATATTAATACTGGAGTGGTACACAATTCCTTGTTCTGAATAGCTGGCATTAAGCAGTGAGTGTTTTTGCAATGTCACCGCCACGGCTTTTGCCAGTAGAGCCGTCATAGTCACGCCTTTAGACTTAATTTGTTTATAAAGCTTGTCGAGCGCATCAGTGGTAATAGTGTATCCTACATGGATGACTGGCACAGAGAGGCTAGCTACCATGTTCCGCACTACAGCATTTTGTAGAGTCGTCAAAGGTACTACCTGACCCGGAGCTACGGCGTTTGCCCCTTGGGGTGCTGTTCCTTGCCCAATCACTGGTGTTGGTGCGAGTGCAGGAGTGCCTTTGGCAGGTTTAGGTGCGACTGAGGTGACTGTGGCGGGTTGTTTGCTAGATTTTCCAACTGCTGCTTCTACATCTTGGGCGACAATGCGACCATGGGGACCACTACCAGAAATACCGTTCAAATCAACTTTCAGTTCCTTCGCTAACTTGCGAGCACGGGGTGAAACTACGAGCCGACCATTTGTACGGGCTTTGGAGCCGTTTTGAGAAGCAGCAGGTGTTGCAACTGTGGTTGTCTGTGGTACTTTTCCAGAAATGGCAGCACTTGCTTCATCAATAGCCGCAGTACTTTCAGAATTCGCTTGAGCAATTGCAGTTTCGATTTCAGCTTCGGTTTCTGCCAACAAGGCGATCGCAGATCCAACGGAGGCTGTTTCACCAGCTTGCACGATGATGTGAGCAAGATATCCTTCATAAAAGGATTCCACATCCATATCTGCTTTATCTGACTCGACAACCACCACTGTTTCGCCTTTTTCCACTTTGTCTCCAGGAGATTTTACCCAAGAGACGATTTTACCTTCGGTCATGGTGGAACTTAGCGCCGGCATAAATACTTCGTTAATGCTCATATAGGTGGTTTGGGGAATCGAGAATTAATGGACTTTTATAGCTTATGTCAGATCGAATTGTATCTTGACCTCGCTCCCCTCAGGGCGGAGTTTAGGGAAACGTGGATGTAGGATATAGGGTAGTCATCAGCAAGGATAAAGAAAAAAGGATTTTATCCTTTATCCTTTCTTTGGTCATTGTCAAATTTTAACAAGATGATCATAAATAATATTCTTGTTTTTCCTGATACTCTTACACCCTGATACCTCTAATTGCTTAAGAGTGGTGAGGAACTATATTAAAACCACAAAGTCTATTTATTTGTATTTCTCATCACGGCTGGTCAAAATCTAAAATTCCACTCAAAAGCAAGAAGAGGAAGGACAGTCCTCAATATAAAATTCAAAATTATAATATTTAACCTGTTTGAATTTTCTGTTAAATTTTATGTCGGCAAAGTTGAAGTTGTTTTTGATTGTGGTACTCAGTATCTTTGCCACTGCTGCTACTGGTGTTTACATCACCCAACGCCAACCATCTGAAGTGGTTTCTGATATGAGCAACAGGCAACCGCCACAATTTTCAGATGTGAATATAGCAGAGGAGGTTGTTAACCCGGAACGGGCAAATTATAACTCTGTACCTCTGGAAAGTATCAGTTCTCCTCTCCAAGGCAGTGATCCTGCTGATCTTGCGCTCAATGCCTTTAACGATACGGACTCAACCAAAGAAACTCGCAAGGTCGAGGTTTTTTATCCTTACCCCAATCAAGCGTTGGTCACAATTACGCAAATAGAACCAGCAAAAAATTCTCTCAAAGCAATTAAACATCGAGTTGAACTAACAACCTTTGGGCGATCGCTTTTGGTGAGCTCCCCTCGAGTGTGGCAAATTGTTTGGGCTGGCTCCCAGATACAATGTATACCTGGAAGCGTCCAACAAATACCACACTCAAGCCAAACATGTCAATAGTTATTTGTCTTTAGTCTGAGTTACTATACAACAACTAATGAACTTTGGACAAATTTAAATATCACCACGAATTTCTTCGACAACACCATCGCGTAGCACAATTTCTACCTGTAATTTGCTAATTAAGTTATCACCTGGTTCCACGCGGAAAAAGCCTTCCATTTGGAATTGGTTAACTTCTTGATCCAACTCTAGAAACTGCACTTGCTGGAGGTTTTGCAGACTTTGATTTTTCTGCTCCAGGAGTTCACTTTTCTTTTGATTAATTTGACCTTGAATATTCTCAATTTGTTGCAGAGTTTGAGGACCAGGTGGTTGCAAACTCTGCTTTTGAACTGCTGAAATGGCTCGCTGTCCTTCCATGTCGATTTGTTGCAGTTGCTGGTCAATTTCATTGATTTGTTTTTGTAGTTGCTGTTGCACCTCCTCTTTCCAAAGGGGAGTTACGATCGCTTTGACATTAACAACGCGTTTTAGGAGCAGTTGAGATTTGGAGGGATCCATAAATGTTTCACGTTCACTCTATAGTTTGCAGGTAGAATAATTAGGCAAACATTCCGTTAATAATATCGCGATAGCGCTCCATCACGACGTGTCGCCTAATTTTCAGTGTTTGTGTCATCATGCCATTTTCTATAGAAAATGGCTCCAGAATTAACTTGAACGGACCAATGCGGTCATCTGGTCGATAGCCTGGACGATTTTGCACTTCCCGAATCAATTCTTGCCGATATAAATCCTGAACTATTTTACTCTCCAGGCGGACCTCCGCGTGGGCTGCTGAATCTTCAGTACTTATTTGTTTGGTGGCTTCATCACCCAGACGTAGATGCAGATTTTGAGCTTCTGCCCATTTTTGCAGGGCTTCCAAATTGGGGACTATCAATGCACCGAGACTACGTTGGTCTTGTCCAACAAGCATTATCTGATCTATGTAGGGCGATCGCAAACACGCATCTTCAATCGGCTGCGGTTCGATATTTTCCCCATTGGTTAATACAATGGTATCCTTTGCTCGTCCGGTCAGTACCAAATCGTTTTCTGGTGTCACCCAACCCAAATCACCGCTATCAAACCAACCATTTGCGTCAATTGCTTTCGCCGTTGCTTCTGAATTTTGGTAATAGCCCTGCATAAGTTGTGGCCCTCGCAGCATTACCAAACCTCGCTCTCCAACTGGCAAAGGTGTGCGAGTTTCAGGATCTACTATTTTAGTTTCTGTACCTGGTATTGGTTGCCCAGATGAACCGCGCAAATTACGATAAGGACGACGCACATGAGTGACGGGAGAAGTTTCCGTCAAGCCATAGCCCTGCAAAATCTCTACACCAATGATTTCAAAAAAGTCATCTATATGCTTAGGGAGCGCACCGCCACCACTAATCACTTGCTTAATTCTTCCCCCTGTTGCTTCCCGTACCTTGGCATAAACTAATCGTTCTCCCAAAGCATGCAAAGGGAACAAAGCGGATGCTTGTATACTAGCTGCTAATTGCTCGACCATTGAGGAATTCAGATTTTCTAAACTCAATCCTTGGGCAATTTGCCGTGCTTTGATATACTTTTCGCTAACGCTTAGAAAGTAGTTAATAAGGCGTTGTTTGTTTGCGCTTTGTTCGCGGAACTGCTTTTGCGCTCCTTCATAGATCGATTCCCATAGACGCGGTACACCCAACATATAATTGGGTTGAAATTCTTTCAAATCCCGTTTGACAGAGCGTAAGTTAGTGTAAATTTGTGTACAACCTTGAGAAAGTAAGAAATATTCAACTGTCCGTTCGTAGACATGCCAACTCGGGAGGATGCTGAGAACAATATCTCCTGGTTGCGGCTGCAAGACTATCCCGAACACTGTCACTTGGTGCATCAAATTACCGTGAGAAAGCATCACGCCCTTAGGTTTGCCTGTGGTGCCAGAAGTATAAATTAGGGTTGCCAGAGTATCAAGGGTTTGCTTAACTGGTTGTAAAGTATGCTTTGCTCCAATTTCCATCAACTGAGTAAAGTTAACTATTCTCAGCTTTTCGTCTTCTGGTGGTACTTCATCGCAAAGCAAGATGACTAGTTGAATTGGCAAATCCTGAAGACGTTGTATAAGCTTGTTGAAAGTTTTTAAATCTTCTACCACCAACGCCGTACTACCACTATTTGCCAAGATAAACAAAAGTTCTTCCTGTTCTGCCTGAGAACTACGCACTGCATCAACCGCCCCAGCAGTCATAATGCCTTGATCTGCAATGAACCAGCGAGGACTATTATCCGAAATGAGGGAGACACGCTCTCCTGCTTTCACCCCCAATGCTTGCAAGCCAGCAGCAAAATATTGAATTTTTTGAACTAGTTGCGTATATGTCATAACAACTTCGCTTTGAGCATGAGGATCGCGAAGAGCGACAGTATCACCACATCGCTTTGCTACCAACGACCATATTTCTGGCAGCGATGTCAAGTTGGAATAATCTGCTAAATGCTTTAATCCTCGGCGCTCTAGCTCAGTAACGTTAGAGATTATAGAAGAAAGATCGTATGTTTTCGACATAACACATCCCCTAAATATAAAGCTTATTATATCTTCAGCATATTCCGATATGGGGTTCAAATAGCAAACTTCAAATGACACATTTCCTTCTGTCTATAGCAATATCCAGAACTTGATAAACCTATTTCTTAACAAAAATTTATGTTATAGTGAATTTATCTAACATAAAAGCAAGGCAAAATTTTGCTTTTCATTTATGACATCAATATTGCTTTTGAATTGAAGCAGTAAGTACGTAATTTGTAAAATTAAAGTGATGGTCTATGCGTTTGATAGATATTTTACTCTTAACGCTGATAAATATTGCTTTTTGTCTTGCCTTTCCCAAAATTTTATCTATTATTCTGGCTTTTCAAACAAAGTATAGTCGGTTGTCGCAGACTGCTTCAAAAAGACAAGAAAACAAAACTGAAATTACCAGTTTCCCGTATTGTACAAGTTACGCTTTGACAAAAAGTCCATTTTGTAAATTTCGTCCCAATTTTTGTGACAGGTGTTCCCCTGGTTAATGTCTGTCTGTTATCAGTTAACATTTTTATAAATTAATATGTAATATGTTTTTGTAGATATAGCGTTTTTCAATAGACTGAAATAAGCTGTTATGGCGACAAGTTGCACTATGGGAATTGAGGGAGTGAGCCAGAGGGTTTGACATTTTTTTTCAAACTTAAAAATATGCAGATTAAACGCGCGACAGCTTACACAATGTTCGGTTAAGGGTAGTTCGCGTGCTTAGAAACCCGGTTTCTCAAAGAAACCGGGTTTCTGTACAGGTGAAATTCCTGTGATGAAACACTAATTTCTATGAGAAACTAGGTTTTGAATCGGAAAAAATCAGTCTACAGTGCGAATGAAATTGGTGAATTTTTGGCAATGAGGCGGTGATGGAGAAACTAAAATCGTTTAAACCGCTTAATTTATTTGAATACGAACAACTAGCTACTGAATGCTTGTCTCAAATGGCTTTGGACTACTATGCTAGCGGTGCTTGGGATGAAATCACGTTGCGGGATAACCGGGCTGCTTTTGAAAGATTGAAATTTCGCCCGCGAGTGCTAGTAGATGTTAGCGATCGCAACTTAGCAACTAAGATTTTGGATCAACCGCTTCAAATACCTCTGTTGATTGCTCCGATGGCATTTCAATGTCTTGCTAATCCACAAGGAGAAGTTGCAACGGCAAAAGCAGCAGCAGATGCTGGTGTTGGCATGCTGTTGAGTACCCTTTCTACTAAAAGCATAGAAGAAGTCGCGGCAGTGTGTCCCGACACAAATCTTCATGCTCCCCAATGGTTCCAGCTTTATATCCACAAAGACAGAGGACTCACTCGTGCTTTGGTAGAAAGGGCTTATGCTGCAGGCTACAAAGCACTTTGTATCACGGTAGATGCTCCTATTTTAGGACGGCGAGAACGAGATAAGCGGAATGAATTTGCTCTGCCACCAGGTCTACAATTAGCTAATCTTACCAATTTATCAGGGTTGAACATTCCCCATGAAGAGGGGGAATCTGGATTATTTACTTATGTTGCTGGGCAACTCGACCCTGCGGTCACATGGGATGATTTGGAATGGTTTCAGTCTTTATGTCCGCTGCCTTTGGTATTAAAAGGAATTTTACGAGGAGATGATGCTGCTCGTGCTGTAGAATGTGGAGTAAAGGCGATTGTTGTATCTAATCACGGTGGTCGTCAATTAGATGGAGCGATCGCATCTCTTGACGCTTTAGCGGAAGTGGTAGATGCTGTAGGCGATCGCGCTGAAGTTTTGTTAGATGGTGGTATTCGTAGAGGAACTGATATTCTTAAAGCTTTAGCATTGGGAGCAAAAGCTGTACTTGTGGGGCGTCCTGTATTATGGGGATTAGCCGTAGCTGGAGAAGCTGGTGTTGCTCATGTCATTGAAATTCTGCGAGATGAACTAGATGTGGCTATGGCGCTCAGTGGTTGTGCAAGTTTGGAAAAGATTGATTCTAGTTTGTTATTTTGTGAAAAACATCACTTTGCATAGCAAATCAAACACTTTCACAACTCTAGTGTTTTAAGTAGGAAGACATAATTAAACGTAAAATGCGCTGCGTCAGAAACCCGATTTCTTTAAGAAACCGGGTTTCTTATGTGTTAAGTTTATTTTGGTGGACTTACTTATCGCATTAATTCTGAAGGTTACGGGTGGTTAGATTCCCGACTTCGCAGAAGTTGTCGGGAATCTTGCAGCCCCTCATAATTAATGCGATAAACCACTAAAATACCTCCGAATTTTGCCAAGTCCGAGCGGGTAGGAAACCGTTACGAGTGTAATAAGAGAAATAAGTACTCAGCAATTTGAAATTTACTGGTGGACAGACGATGGAAGTACCAGCCAATCCATCCAAGGTATTTTGATAGTCGAATGTCTGAGACACAAGCGCGGATGTCTCAAGATAAGTCTGTTGTTTAGGAGATATCTTTTCAGTAAAGAGAGATACTACAGGACTCAAAGCATTTTCTTGCGAAATATCCTTATTTAAGAGCTTTGCTTGCCACTGTTCATTGCTCATGAACCGAACAGAATAACCAAGAGCGTTGATACTCATTACTAGCTGGCGCATAGACAACGGCTGAGGATTTCGTATATGAAAAGCTTTCCTAACAGATGCTTTTTGTCTTGACAAGTGTGCGATCGCTCTACTGACATAGTCTACAGGAGTCAAATTGAGAGTCAAATCCAAGTCAGGAGCACTCTTGAGATGGATAAAACTTTTGAGTATTCTGGATATCAGGTCATTGGTTTGAGAAGCACCTGTTTGACTATGCCCTACAATTGTGCCTAATCTATAGATACAAACAGGAATGCCGCGTTCTCTTGCTGTCATCACCAACTTCTCACCGACCCATTTACTTTGGGCGTAGCCATCAAAGAGTCCTTCACAATGAGCGAGTTCGTCTGACTCCAAAATCACCTTCATTTCACGATAAGTCGGTGATTGGAAGACATCCAGAGTAGAGATGAAATGTACAGGTATTACCTTGCAAAGACTTGCTAATCTCAGGATTTCCTGAGTTCCCAGAACATTGGCTGCTCGTAGTTCAGTGTAGGGATAAATTAAATTAACAAACGCCCCATTGTGATAAATAATATCAATTTCCCTCGCCAACTCGCTAAACAGTTGTTCATTTAGCCCCAAACGTGGTTGCGATAAATCCCCAACAACTGGAACAATCCGGGAGTTTAATTCGTCGTTCCAGAGTAAATAGCGCTCTAGGTTTTGGCGAATTTTCTGCTTACCGATCTCAGCACTAGTCGCACGAACCAAACAATAAATACTAGCTTGAGGGAATTCTCGAACTAATTCGCGGAGTAAAAAAGCTCCAATGAAACCTGTTGCTCCAGTCAGGAAAAGCCGTTGGGGTTCAGTTATGGGTTGATTAGAAGTCGTATCGGGACGGATTGCTTTATCTAAGACAGCTTCAGCATATAAATCTGTAGAATCCCCTCGCCCTTTTAGAGCTTCAACAAGTCCAGCTATAGTCGGTGCTTGAAACAGACTCAACAAAGGCGACTCCACTTGAAAAGTTTCTCGCACTCTCGCCAGCATCTGCACTAGTAGTAAAGAATGTCCTCCCAACTCAAAGAAGTTGTCATGTATCCCTACTGACTCAATGTCCAGAACCTGAGTCCAAATTTGAGCGAGTTGTCGCTCAACTTCGGTACGGGGTTCAACAAACGCCTCCTTTGATCTGTCTTGACTGTAGCGATGAGACAGCGAGTAGTTTTCTGGAGGGTTTCCCTCTCCTGACGGAGACGCTAGGCGTTGGCGCAGCCTGTCCGCAGGACTTACCGCAGGCGACTGCGAATGGGGAGCATGTCCAGAGAAGGTACCCAAAGGGCTTCTCGACAGAAATCGCCGGTCTACTTTACCATTGGGCGTAAGTGGCAAAGAGTCCATCAAGACAAAAGCATATGGAATCATGTATTCGGGCAATTTCGTTTTCAGAAAAGAGCGCAAATGCGTCAGATATAATTTTTGGGTTGTGATGATATGCTCCACATTATGTTCGGTTACCAGATAAGCAACCAAGCGCTTGTCTCCAAAATAGTCTTCTCTGGCGACAACCACAACCTCTCTCACATCAGGATGCTGGCTCAGGGCTGACTCAATATCCCCCAGTTCAATGCGAAAACCGCGAATTTTGATTTGATGATCGATCCGTCCGATGAACTCTATCTTGCCATCCGGCAAATAGCGAGCCAAGTCTCCAGTTCTGTAAAGGCGAAGTGCGCGATCGCGCCCCGCTTCTCTACGAGAGGCTCCGCCAACGCTAACGCCCGACTTATCGCTAAAAGGATTGGGAATAAATTTTTCGCTGTTTAATTCTGGTAGATTGCGGTAACCTCTAGCCAAACCATCACCACCAATTAATACCTCTCCCGGAGTACCAATAGGCACTTGTTTCAATGGGTCTGACTGACTGAGTTGCTCGGGTTCCACCAAATAAATTTGCGTGTTGTCAATAGGTTTGCCGATTGATACTTGCATGTTCCCAGGCTCTACCTTGTCAACAGCCGACCAAATGGTGGTTTCCGTTGGTCCGTACATATTCCAAAGGGAGTTAACCCTTTCTAGTAGCTGATTTGCTAGTCCTGGGGTTAATGCTTCTCCACCACATAAGATTTTTAGCTGTTTATTTCCTTGCCACCCTGCTGCTATAAGCAGTCGCCAAGTGACTGGAGTTGCTTGCATAACTGTAGCACCAGATGTTGTCAGGAGCTTGCTTAATTCTTCTGGGTTACTAGCAACTTCACGTCTGGCTAATACAACCCGAGCACCTACAATCAATGGTAAGTAAAGTTCCAGACCAGCAATATCAAAGCAGATAGTCGTCACCGCCAGGAGAACATCTTCCTCTGTCAGTCCTGGCTCTTTACGCATGGAATTTAAAAAATTGACGACAGAGCGATGCTCAATTTGCACGCCTTTGGGTTTACCAGTAGAGCCGGAAGTATAGAGTATGTAAGCTAAGTTTTCCGGAGTGACTGTTGTTTTAGGATTTTCCTCGCTTGCTAGAGCAATGATTTCCTCGTCAGTATCAATGCAAACGACTTGTGCTTGATGTTTTGGCAGCCGCTCAAGGAGATTCTGTTGGGTTAATAGCACGCTAGCTTGTGAATCTTCTAAAATTAATTCTAAGCGCTCCTGGGGATATGCAGGATCTAATGGCACATAAGCTCCACCAGCTTTGAGAATTCCTAAAAGCCCAATCAATAGGTTTAGCGATCGCTCTAAGCAAATCCCCACTAAAACTTCAGGTTTCACATTCAAAGTCTGCAAGTGGCGAGCTAGTTGATTGGCTCGGCGGTTGAGTTCCCTGTAAGTCAGCTGTTCGTCTTCAAAAATGACTGCGACTTTATCAGGTGTCAGTTCTACAAAGCTCTCAATCCACTGATGAATACATAAACGCTCTGGATAATCTGCTTGAGTTTGATTCCACTCCCCAAGCAACAGATGCGATTCTGCTGTAGTCAAAAGCGACAAATCTAAAGGTTGCCCTACTAGATTGCCAACCGAACTAGCCATTAGAAATGCTCCTTTATTGTCGGTGATAATATCCCGTATTGGCTGTACAAAGACATGAAAATCTTACGCCAACACTAAGTAATGTCGGTCAAATATCAAACAGGTTATGAATTAGTTTTCTATTACAAATAATGAATAAAGAACTATTGCTCAACACATAGTCAGCTAGACGCATAGTAATAATGGCATCGCCGACGTCTAAATGACTACTCTCTGTTCGATATGAAATAACCGAAATGTTGTGGTAATGCACCTTATAAGATAGGAGGCTTTTAATTGGGAACAGCGTAATATCTTTATACTTATCTTAAGATAGACTTGCGTATAAATATATAGTACTCCCTAAAAGCAAGAGAAACTTTTTAACTGATTTGGCGGAATTCAAGAGTCCACCTATGCGGTGGGGTAGTTCACATTCTGATAAAGTAGGGAACACAGAAGAAGGGAAAGAGGTATTTCTTTCATTCGTAACGGGTGGCACGCCGCCCGTGGGGTTGCTCTTAACAGGTGTCCACATCACCCGTCCGATATTCAGGGCGGGCAAGATGCCATACGTGTCAAGTTAACCTGAAACCCTTATTGTTAGGTCAGATCATGCCTTATTCTACTCGTCCACAATTGTCGCTTCACCTCACCCCGGTTTTGTCTGGCGCCAAAACCTCCCCTCCCCTTACTAAGGGGAGGGGATGTAAAGCGTAGCTTTACGGTGAATCCAGCGCTGCAGGAGGGTTTCCCTCCGTAGGCGACTGGTGAACCCGAAGGGGGGTGAGGTCAAACCAACGTGGATTCAAGGCTTAAACGTGATTGTTGACACCAATGTCGTGTCGCCCATCCCACAATATGGATAATTTATTTCTTGGTTGTCCCTTACGGGGGTGGGGTTCACAGACTCCGGAAATATAGCTAATTATGTCAACAAATTTTACAAACAAGCACTCTTTGCGTATAAAACCTGATATTAATACTCTCAGTTACAATTTCACTCATCTTAATTACAGTATTTTTTCCAACTCTATTATTCAAAATTTCATGCTGAGAATAAAACAGGTGCGCCACACACTCTTTTTCTTCACCTTACCCCTAGCAACTCTAGCAAGCTTTGCTTACTTCACCACTGCAAGAGCACAAATCACTCCCGATAACACGCTGGGTGCAGAGAACTCCCGCGTCACACAGGATGTGATTAAAGGTATTCCTAGCGACAGGATTGATGGCGGTGCAACTCGCGGAGCGAACCTGTTTCATAGTTTTCAGGAATTTAATATAAATGCTGGTAGAGGAGCTTATTTTTCCAATCCGGCGGGAATTGCAAACATACTCAGCAGAGTGACTGGAGGTAATCCCTCAAACATTCAGGGTATCTTAGGTGTGTTGGGCAAAGCTAACTTGTTTTTTATCAACCCCAATGGAATTATCTTTGGACCAAATGCCCGGTTAGATGTGGGTAGTTCTTTTTTCGGAAGTACGGCAAATAGTTTGATATTTAAGGATGGGTTTGAGTTTAGTGCAACGAATCCGCAAGCACCACCGCTGTTAACTATCAATATTCCAAATATTCCCATTGGAATGAGATTTCGGGAGAATCCGGGAAATATCACCAATCAGTCTAGAGCCGTTGATACGAATGGAAATCTTGTTGGTCTTACTGTTCCTTCTGGGAATTCTTTAACACTGGTAGGCGGTAATGTCAGCTTAGATAATGGAATACTGTTTGCACCAGGAGGACGGGTTGAGTTAGGAGGATTATCTGCAGCCGGGACGGTGGGACTCAATGGTGATGGGAGCTTGAGTTTTCCTGTGGGAGTGCAACGAGCTGATGTATCGCTGACAAATGGTGCAGAAGTTGCTGTTACCTCTGGCGGGGGTGGTAGTATTGCAGTCAACGCCCGGAATTTAGATATTTCAGGAGGAAGTGGGTTATATGCGGGAATAGGGCAAGGTTTGGGGTCAATTGGTAGTCAGGCAGGAGATATTACGCTGGATGCGACAGGGGAGATAAAAGTTGTAGGGAGCGGTGTACTCAATAATGTGGCATCGCAAGGAGTGGGTAATAGTGGCAACATCAATATTACAACTGGCTCCTTCTCTTTAACCGATGGAGCTCAAGTGTCTGCCAGCACATTTGGGCAAGGGAATGCAGGTAATGTGTCGGTGCGAGCGACAGATTCTGTTGAGCTTGCAGGCAGTAACACTAGTATTTTCAGCGCAGTGGAAGCAGGAGGTGTGGGCAAAGGTGGCAATATCGACATCAATGCTGCTTCACTTTCACTCAAAGATGGCGCTCAACTGGTAACCATAGTTCGTGAAGCATCTGGTAACCAGCTAGCCGGACAGGGGGATGCAGGCAATGTCACTGTTAATGTCACAGGACCAGTGACAATTGCTGGAGTAGGGATAAAAAGTGGAAATCCCAGTGCGATTTTCAGCTCGGTGAACACAGGAGCAATGGGCAATGGGGGGAATATTACGATTTCCTCTGGCTCCTTCTCTTTAACCGATGGAGCTCAAGTGTCTGCCAGCACCGATGGAAAAGGAGATGCAGGTAGTGTGTCAGTACGAGCGTCCGGTCCTGTTGAGCTTGCAGGCAGTAACACTAGTATTTTCAGCTCGGTGGACACAGGAGCAATGGGCAATGGGGGGAATATTACGATTTCCTCTGGCTCATTCTCTTTAAGCGATGGTGCTCAGCTAATCGCCAGCACTTTTGGACAAGGGAATGCAGGCAATGTCACTGTTGATGTCACAGGTCCTATAACGATTGTTGGCGTCAACGACAAATTTTCCAGTGCCATTCTCAGCGCTGTGGAAGCAGGAGGTGTGGGCAAAGGAGGCAACATCAACATTAAAGCGGCTTCACTTTCTCTCAAAGATGGCGCTCAACTGGTAACCATAGTTCGTGAAGCATCTTCTACCCAGTCAGGCGGAAGGGGAGATGCAGGCAATGTCACTGTTAATGTCACAGGACCAGTAACAATTGCTGGAGTCAAGAACGGATTGCCTAGTGGGATTCGCAGCTCAGTGGGTACAGGGGCGACGGGCAATGGGGGGAAGATTACTATTTCTTCTGGCTCCTTCTCTTTAACCGATGGTGCTGAACTATCCGTCAGTACCTTTGGACAAGGGAATGCAGGTAGCGTATTGGTGCGAGCAAAAGATTCTGTTGAGCTTGCAGGCAGTGGCACTTACATATTCAGCAATGTAGAATCAACAGGTGTGGGCAAAGGTGGCAACATCAATATCAACGCTTCTTCACTTTCCCTCAAAGATGGCGCTCAATTGGTTGTCAGTACATTTGGACAAGGGGATGCAGGCAATGTCACTGTTGATGTCACAGGTCCTGTAACGATTGTTGGCGTCAACGACAAATTTTCCAGTGCGATTGCTAGCACAGTGGAAGCAGGAGGTGTAGGCAAAGGTGGCAACATCAACATCAATGCTGCTTCACTTTCCCTTAGAGATGGTGCTCAACTGCTAACCATAGTTCGTGAAGCATCTTCTACCCAGTCAGGCGGAAGGGGGAATGCAGGCAATGTCACTGTTAATGTCACAGGACCAGTAACAATTGCTGGGGTCAAGAACGGATTGCCTAGTGGGATTCGCAGCTCAGTGGGTACAGGGGCGACGGGCAATGGGGGGAAGATTACTATTTCTTCTGGCTCCTTCTCTTTAACCGATGGTGCTCAACTGGAAGCTAGCACATTTGGGCAAGGAGATTCAGGTAATGTTACAGTTAATGTCATAGGACCAGTGACAATTACTGGTCAAAAGGATGGACTTTTCAGTGGGATTTTCAGCCTTGTGCAAACGGAGGCGAGGGGCAATGGGGGGAACATTACTATTTCCTCTGGTTCCCTATCTTTAAGTGATAGTGGCAGACTGTCCGCTAGCACCTTGGGACAAGGGAATGCAGGCAATGTCACTGTTGATGTTAAAGGTCCTGTTACGATTACTGGGGTCAAGAACGGATTCCCTAGTGCGATTTCCAGCGGTGTGGACACGGGGGCGACAGGCAATGCAGGTGGCATCGATATCACAGCGCGATCGCTCTCTGTTACCAATGACGGTATAATCTCTACGAGTAATTTCGGTAATGGTGCAGCAGGCAATATAACAGTTACGACTACTAAAGATATCCGCCTGGACAATCAAGCATCTATTAATGCCGATACCGGAGGGGGACAAGGCAACATTACCCTGAATTCTCGCGACTTAATCCTGCGCCGCAACAGCAACATCACCACTAACGCCACGGGCACAGCAAGGGGAGGCAACATTACTATTAATACTGGTAACCTAGTTGCCTTGGAAGATAGTAATATCACAGCTAATGCAGAAAGAGGCTTTGGAGGGGAGGTCATCATTACAACCACCGGAGGTAGATTTCTTTCCCCAGACAGCGATATCACTGCCTTTTCTGAAGCCGGTCCGCAGTTTAGTGGTACTGTGCAATTCAATACACCTGATACTGACCCGAGTCGAGGGTTATTTGAATTGCCAGAAACTGTCATCGACCCCGCACAGCAGATAGCTCAAAATCCCTGTCTACGAGGAGATGGCGAATTCGTCATCACTGGACGTGGCGGATTTCCAACTAATCCCAGTCAAA
>JAESFN010000364.1_pt1 | contig 47547 bp, 45 predicted proteins | sample 9269411 | NCBI WGS metagenome assembly JAESFN01 (sample SAMN14505399, study PRJNA617100) | algae metagenome | isolation source: Iphinoe sp. HA4291-MV1 and co-occurring heterotrophs from trail next to... | place: USA: Maunawili Falls, Hawaii | collected 2009-07-25
TTCAACGATTTAACATATCACTAACGGGAGACCCATTGCATCTTGCGGATCAGAATTAAACTTTGTTAACTAATTGCGCTTAGGTTTGGGTCATATCCAGTAGGGTTCGGTTAAGGGTGAACGCGCAAGGCGCCTCATCCGTAGTTCCAGCAGGGAACGGTTTAAGGGGATTGACGGCATGCGTGTACTCTTGATCGAGGACGACAGCGCGACAGCGCAGAGCATCGAGCTGATGCTCAAATCAGAGAGTTTCAACGTGTACACGACGGACCTCGGTGAAGAGGGCGTCGACCTGGGCAAACTCTACGACTACGACATCATCCTGCTCGATCTGAACCTTCCCGACATGTCGGGCTACGAGGTGCTGCGCACCCTGCGCGTGGCCAAGGTGCAGACCCCGATCCTGATCCTGTCTGGTCTCGCCGGCATCGAAGACAAAGTGCGCGGCCTCGGCTTCGGCGCCGACGACTACATGACCAAGCCCTTCCACAAGGATGAGCTGGTTGCCCGCATCCACGCCATCGTCCGCCGTTCCAAGGGCCATGCGCAGTCGGTTATCTCCACCGGCGACCTGACCGTGAACCTCGACACCAAGACCGTCGAAGTCCAGTCGGCCCGCGTGCACCTGACCGGCAAGGAATACCAGATGCTGGAGCTGCTCTCGCTCCGCAAGGGCACCACCCTCACCAAGGAAATGTTCCTCAACCACCTCTATGGCGGCATGGACGAGCCCGAGCTGAAGATCATCGACGTCTTCATCTGCAAGCTCCGCAAGAAGCTGTCCGTCGCCACCGGTGGCAAGAACTACATCGAAACCGTCTGGGGCCGCGGCTACGTGCTGCGCGAGCCCGATGAGAACGAGAGCTTCGCCGAGTCGAGCGTCGCCTGATCCAATTCAGTCCTGCGTTGCGGCAGACCTGGGGAACCCCGTACCAGAAGGTGCGGGGTTTTCGCTATTCTGGGCAGCACCGCGCCCCAATGCCGCATCGCGCGCGGCCGCGTCCGTGCACACATTCTGCTCATGCGTGCTCGTCCGTTTCAGCTGCCGCTCACCAGCCTGCTGCGCAAGCGCATCGGGCCCGGTGATTTCGTCGACTCCTACGCCGTGCCGCTCGCCGATCCGGAGCTGACGCCGGTGCAGCTGGCGGAGCGGTTGACGGTGATGCCGGGATGGGTCAACGGCCTGCTCTGGCTGCGCAACGGGCTGGTCTCGCCGCTCGGGCTGAAGACCGGCACCGACATGCCACCGGCCAGTCCAAACCCCGATGTCGGCGACTACGTCAGCTTCTTCCGCCTCGACGAGCTGTCGCACAACGAAGCGATCCTCGGCGAGGACGATCGCCACCTCGACTACCGTGTGTCAGTGCTGAAGACCACCGGCCCGCAGCCTCTCGCCGCCATCTCCACCTGGGTGCGCCCGCACAATCTCGGTGGCCGGGCCTATCTGCTCGGCGTCCTACCGTTCCACAAGCTGATCGTCCGCCGCATGCTGGCCAACGTCGCGGCCTGACGCGGGCTTGCGCGCGCTGGGCCGCCGCCAGCTCGTGCGCGACCTGCATGGCTTGGCGCGGGCCGACGGCTAGTGCCCGCCACCACCAGCCGCCGCCTTGGGCTTCTTCATCAGCAGGGTGCCGAAGGCCAGCAGCCCGAACAGCCCGGTGAGCAGCAGGAACACGTCGATGAAGCTCAGCACGTAGGCCTGCTGCTGCACCATCCGGCCAAGCTGCTTGATCGCCGCCGTCGCACCATCCAGGCCGCTGGCATTGAAGTTCTGTGTCATCGCGTTCATCCGGTCCACGGCCGCCGGATTGTTCCAGTTGACGTGCTCGGCAAGCCGCTCGGTGTGCAGCGCCGTACGGTTGGTCAGCACCGTGTTGATCAGCGCCAGCCCTACCGCACCGCCCAGATTGCGCGTCAGGTTGAACAGCCCCGACGCCCCCTTCATCTTCTGCGGCGGCAGCGTGCCCAGCGCCAGGTTGTTGATCGACACCATGCACAGCATCATCCCGACGCCGCGGAAGATCTGCGGGAACAGCAGCTGGTCGAAACTCCAGTCGGCGGTGATCTGGGCGGACATGAACGTGCCGCCGGCGAAAATCAGGAAGCCGAGCATCAGCATGTAGCGGAGGTCGAACCGTGCGGAGAGCGCCCCGGCGACTGGAGCGGTAAGAAACATCGCGAGCCCCGAGATGAACAGCGTCTCGCCGATCATCATCGAGTCGTAGCCGCGGATACGGCCAAGAAACACCGGATAGAGGTAGGTGAGGCCATACAGCCCCACCCCGAGCACGAACGAGAAGATCGAGCCGAAGGTGAAGTTGATGTTGCCGAACGCGCTGAGGTCGACGATCGGCGACTTGGCCGAGAACGCGCGCCAGAAGAACAGCACTCCGCCCAGCACCATCACGATGGCGCACAGCAGCACGCTCTGGTCGGCCAACCAGTCATTGCCGGGGCCTTCCTCCAGCACGTACTCCATCGCGCCGAGGAAACCCGCAAGGCCAAGCAGGCCCCACCAGTCGAAGCTGGCGAACAGCCCCTTCTCAGGCTTGTCGAAGTCGATCAGCATCCACGTCGCAATGGCGACCACAATGCCGGGCCCCACGTTGATCAGGAACAGCCAGTGCCAGCTCAGGGCACTGGTCAGGTACCCGCCGACGGTCGGCCCGATCGTCGGCGCCAGCGTCGCAACCAGCCCGATGATCGGCGAGACGATGGCGCGCTTGGCGGGCGGAAAGATCGTGAACGCCACCGCAAACACCGATGGGATCATCGCCCCACCGATGAAGCCCTGCAATGCGCGGTAGACGATCATCTGGTCGATGTTGGTCGCCGTGGCACAGAGCGCGCTCGCCGCGGTAAAACCGGCCGCCGCCACGGCGAACAGCACGCGGGTCGAGAGGATGCGCGCCAGCATGCCCGACAGCGGGATCATGATCACTTCGGCGATCAGGTAGGCGGTCTGCACCCAGCCGATCTCATCCGAACCAGCGCTGAGTCCAGCCTGGATCTCGGCCAGCGACGACGACACCACCTGGATGTCGAGGATCGCCATGAACATCCCCACGACCATGAAGAAGAACGCCACGATCCGGCGCACCGGCATTGCATCGGCTCCCGGCGTGGCGGGTGGAGCGCCCGTCAAAACAGCTGCATCGGCCATCCGATCCTCCCGCCCCCGGCGGCCCTAGTTCGCCGCAGCCGGAGCCGTCCGCGTGTCGGCCTCAACCACCACGCTCAACCCGGCCCGCAGCCGGCCTGTCGCCAGTTCTTCGGCCGGAATGGCGATCCGCACGGGCACCCGCTGCACCACCTTGGTGAAGTTTCCAGTCGCGTTCTCTGCCGGCAGCAGCGAAAACACCGAGCCCGAGGCCGGCGAGATCGACTCGATCGTCCCCTCGATGGCATCGCCCTCGAGCGCATCGACCTTGATCTTCACCTTCTCGCCGGGCACCAGCTTCTTCAGCTGTGTCTCCTTGAAGTTGGCATCGACATAGAGCGCATCCGTCGGCACCAGCGCAGCTAGCCGCACCCCGGCGCTGACCAGGTCGCCAGTCTGCACCGCGAGGTTGCCGACCACACCGTCATAAGGCGCCCGCAGCACGGTAAAGCCCAGGTCACGCTCCGCCTTGTCGCGGGCGAGGCCCAATGTCTTCAGCTGGCCTTCGGCCTCGGCATGCTGGCCCTGCAGCACCGCAATGTTCGCCTCGGCCGCCGCGATCTGCGCGTCAGCCGCAACAAGGTTGGCATTGGCCTGCTCGAGCCCGGCATTGGCCTTGTCGAGATCGGCCTGCGAACCGATCGCGCCTTTGGCGAGTTCGGCTGCGCGGGCCTGGATCAGCACGGCATTCTTCTGCGCCGCTTCCAGTGCCAGTTTCTGTGCCTTGGCCTGCGCCACGCTGGCCTCGGCCCCCTTCACCTGCGCATCGATGCGCGTCAGCGTCAGTTTCTGCGTTTCGATCTGCGCCAGGGCCTGGTCCCGCGCGATGCGATAGTCGCCATCGTCGAGCGTGATCAGCGCATCGCCGGCCTTCACACGCTGGTTCGCCACCGCGTCGACCTTGGCCACATAGCCCGCAAGCTTGGACGAGATCGTCGCGATGTCGCCGCCGACATAGGCGTCGTCCGTCGACACCATGAAGCGCCCGGTTGCCCACCAGTCGTAGCCAACCCAGCCACCTGCCAGCAGTGCCACCAGACCAATGCCGGCGAAAATCATCGGCCGCCGCGACCGCTTCTTTGCTGCCGGCTTGAGCTCCGTGTCGTTGGCCGGCACAATCGGCTCGGTCAGCGGTGCCTCGGCCGTTGCAGGGGACTTGGGAAAGGCGCGGATCTTCTCGGAATTCTCAGGCTGAGCCATCTGGCCCTCCGGCGCAACAGAGATTGAACTGAACCGTTCGGTTCGATTGACATACGCCTGGCCCTGGGCCATATCAAGTCAAATCGAACCAAGCGGTTCGAACAATTTTGGAGTGCAGCCATGCAGATTTCGGAGGCTGACAAACGCACGGGGCGCCACGCAGCGGGTCAGGATCCGGCTAAGCGCGCCCAGATCCTCGATGGCGCCAAACGCTGCTTCCTCAGCATGGGCTTCGAAGCCGCCAGCATGAATGAGATCACCAGCGAAGCCGGGGTCTCCAAGGGCACCCTCTATGTCTATTTCGAGGACAAGCAGGACCTGTTCAAAGCCCTGATCGACCGTGAAAAGTCGGCCATCATGTCGGCCGCCCGGCATGAGCTCGAAGCGGGCGGCACCGTCCCCGAGGCGCTGCAACGCTTCGGCGTCTACGTCACCAGCCGGATGACCTCCGACGAACTTATCCGCGCCCAGCGTATGGTATTGGGCGTGGCCGACCGATTCCCCGAAATCGCGTCTCGTTTCTTCACCGGCGAATCCTTCACGGCTCACCAGATTCTGCAGGTCTTTCTTGAAGAAAAGGTCGCCGCCGGTGAACTCCGGATCGACGACACCGACCTCGCCTCGCGCCAGTTCCTCGAACTGTCGATGGCCTCGGTCTACAAGCGCCGCCTGTTCGGCAACCTGCCCGATCCCATGCCGCTGCCGCAGATCGAGCGCGTGGTCGCCAGCGGCGTCGCCATGTTCATGAAGAGCTACAGCGCGCGCTGAGCCGCCAGCCGCGCCAGGTACTGGTGCACGAAGGCAATCGCCATGCTGCCTTCGCCGACCGCCGCCGCAACGCGCTTCACCGGGCTGAGCCGGACGTCGCCGCAGGCGAATATACCCGGCACGCTCGTCTCGAGCAGGTACGGGTCGCGCTCCTCCGTCCAGCGGCCGGCCCGCTTCAGGTCCTCGCCGGTCAGCACGTAGCCGCGGGCATCGCGCACCACATCGGCGGGCAGCCAGTCGGTCTCGGCGTCGGCGCCGATGAACACGAACAGCCCGGCGCTTTCCTCACGCCGCACCGCGCCCGTACGCGCGTCGACCACGTCGATCGCAGTGAGATGGCCCTCGCCATGCGTCGCCTGCACCTCGCTGTAGAGCGCCACCTTGATGTTGCCTTTGCTGCGCACCTGCTCGATCAGGTACTGCGACATGCTCTTTTCGAGCGAGTCCCCGCGCACCAGCAGCGTCACCGTCCGCGCGTGGCTGGCAAAGAACATCGCCGCCTGCCCAGCGGAGTTGCCCGCGCCGATCAGGTGGATGTCCTGCCCCTGCGTCGTCGAGGCTTCGCTGCGCGCCGCGCCGTAATAGATGCCCTTGCCGATCAGCCGGTCGAACCCCTCGATCGCCACCCGCCGCCAGCTGACGCCGGTCGCGAGGATGATGGTCCGTGCCGTGATCTGTTCGCCGCCATCGAGCTCGATGGTGCGGGCTGCCGGATCGATCCGCTCGATCCGCCGGGTGATCACCACCTCGGCGCCGAGCCGCTTGGCCTGCTGCAGTGCCCGGCTCGCCAGCTCGTCGCCCGAGATGCCGCCCGGAAACCCGAGATAGTTCTCGATGCGCGACGATGTGCCGGCCTGCCCGCCCGGCGCCTCACGCTCGATCACCAGCGTCTTCAGACCCTCGGATGCTCCATAAACCGCGGCCGCGAGCCCGGCGGGCCCACCGCCCACGATCACCGTGTCATAGGTATCGGCCTTGGCCCGCGTATCGAGGTCGAGCGCCTCGGCCAGCTGTCGCAGCTGTGGCTGCGCCATGGTCGGGCCATCGGCGATCTGCACCGCGGGCAGCCGCGTGGGCAGTTCGCCCGACCAGCGCCCCGGCAGCTCCGGTGCATCCGGAGTGAAGGCATCGAAGATGATCCGGTTGCTGGCGAGAAACCGCCGCACTGCGAGGCACTCCGGATCCCAGCGCTCGCCGACGATCACCACCTTGCTGCGGCGCGCGTTGGCCATGATGCTCTGCAGCCCGCCGACCCGCTCCCGCGCCAGCTCGCCCATCCGCCGCGCCAGCTCCGGCGACAGCACCGCCGCGGCGTGGAACTGGCGTGGATCGATGCGCGCCACCCGGGCCGCCTCCACCGCCCGTCCGCCGGCCTGGAACGGCGTGCCATAGATCAGCGGCACTTCGCCGAGGAACGTCCCCGGCAGCCGCTCGCCGATCTTGCGCTCGATGCCGTCGACCCGCTTGATCACCTCGAGCTTGCCCGAGAGCACCGCGAACAGCATCGGCTCGTCGCCTTCGTGCACGAAGAACTCGCCGCCACCCAGCTGGATATCGCCCGATCCGCGCAACAACTCCCGCAGCACCGGCTCCGCCTCGGGCGCAAACATCGGCACCGCCGCCAGGTCCTGCGTCGTCAACATCGATGATATCCCGTCTGGTAGTTGCGCCCGGCAGTACTGCTAGCGAGTTTCGCCGTGCCTCGCAAATGCCCGAGGGCGAGTCAGGCGACGCTGGCACGCTCGGCGGCTGTCACGGTGAACTTGCCCTCGAGATGGTCGCGGTCGAACGGCTTCATCATGTAGTCGTCCACCCCGGCCTTCAGCGCCAGCGCGATCTGCCCGATGTCGTTCTCGGTGACCATGTAGACCACGCGAGGCGTGTGTCCGCCGACATAGCCGCGCAAGAGCTTCAGGAATTCGAGCCCGCTCATGACAGGCATCTGCCAGTCGAGCAGGATCGCGTCGGGCATTTCCTGGCGGCACTTGTCGAAGGCTTCCTGCCCGTCCTCCGCCTCGTCCACGATGTAGTCGAGATCCTCCAGGATGCGGCGCGCGACTTTGCGCACCACGCTGGAGTCATCGACCACGAGGCAGGATTTCATGACGCGCTTCTCCCAAGTCGGCGGATACGCGAGGCCCAAGAGAGGCGCCTGCCCATCCACCGCGCGACCCACGATCGTCCCGGCCCAGCTGCCGAAGGCTCCGGGCACGGACCGACCGACACGTGTCGCTCGCCTACACTATCCCCCCAAATGTCCCTACGAATGGTTAGCGAAACTTGAACCCTTCTCCGCATCGGCAAGTTTTTTGAGAGCAACGCCGCCACTGCCTGCTTGAACGGCGTGAAATCGACCAGTAGCGCGCCTGCACAAAACTTGCGCAGCTCCGACGAGCAATTTGACCGCGGCACCCCGCCACAAGTGCAAACCGCGCACCCCAGGCATGCCATCGCAGCGCCTCCGGCCTCGCCGGCAGCGGCATATCGTGAGCATCTGGTCCAAGCGTTGGGAGGCGCCGATGCCGAGTTTTCCGCCCGATTTCCCCGATGAGGTCGACGACACCGGCTTCGACCAGGTGATCACCGGCACCGACAGCAAGGACACGCTGATCGGCGCCGCCGGTCGCGATCACATCCTCGGCGGCAATTCCGACGACACGCTGATCGGCATGCAGGGCGAGGATTTCCTCGAAGGCGGCAACGGCAACGACCGGCTGATCGGCGGCACCGACATCGATCGCCTTGAGGGCGGCGCCGGCGACGACATCTATTTCGTCGGCCACGACAGCAACGACACCATCGTCGACACCGCCGGCTTCGACACCGTTCGCGCCACCACCAGCCAGGATCTGCGCGACTACACCGGCATCGAGGCGCTCGATATCGACGCCGGCAGCCGCCGCGGCGCCACCGCCATAGGCACCGACGGCGACAACGTGCTCGACGTCTTGAGCTGGAGCAGCGTCATCGACGCCGGCGCCGGCAACGACACCCTCATCGGCTCCGACTACGGGCACGACATCTTCATCGGTGGCCTCGGCCGCGACGTGATGGACAGCGGCAACAAGGATCTCGGCCCGCCCTGGTGGGGCCAGGACATGGGCATCGACCGCTTCGACTTCCGCGCCCCCGAGGAGAGCGCTGTCGGCGCCCAGCGCGACGTGATCTACAACTTCCTGCAGTCGGACAGTTTTGGCGGCGACCAGGTGAACCTCGGCGCCATGGACGCCAACACCCAGATCAACGGCAACCAGGCCTTCACCTTCATTTCCGACGCCGAGTTCACCGGCACGGCCGGCGAGCTGCGGGTCGAGTACGTCGACTTCGCCGATGACCGGCTCGACTACAACCTGATCTCGGGCGACGTGAACGGCGACGGCATCGCCGACTTCGAAATCGAAGTCCACACCCAGTTCGTCAACCGCCTGCTGACCGCCGACAACGACATCATCCTCTAGGGGATCAGGCAGCTGCCGCCACCGCCTTCGGCGTCGCCGAGAACTCGAACACGTCGTTCTCGATGCCGATCTTCAGGTCCATGTCGGTCATCCGCGCCAGGATGCCCGTGTAGAACGGCTGGATCCCCCGCGCATCGACGCCGCCTTCCGGCGAGCCCGACAGCAGCCCCTCGGCGCCCGACGGCATCAGCGTCTTCTGCCGCTTCTCCGGGTCAGACTTGGAGGTCAGCGTGAACACTTCGGCCCCCGCCGCGCCCTCGATCTTCGCCGTCACCACACCGCCGCGCGGCACCGCCATCGCGGCGATCAGCAGCATGTTCATGAACAGCTTGGCTTTGTGCTTGGGCAACAGGATCAGCGGCACCTGCCAGTCGAGGTCGGCCTTCTCGATCTCGAAATAGACCCGCGCCACGCGCTCGCATTCGCGGGTGTCGAAATCGGTGCCCGCTGTCGACGAAGCGCCATAGGCCAGCCGCGCGAACTCGAGTTTCGCCCGCGCCTGTTTGGCTGCATTGGCGATCAGTTCCTGCGCCCCGTCGGCCATCGCCGTCTGCGTCGGATCGGCCAGCACCTCGAGCCCGTTCCCGATCGCCCCCACCGGGTTGATCAGGTCATGGCAGACCCGAGAACACAGCATCGCCGCGAGGTCGGTCGCCTTGAGCTCGATGAAATCCGCCATTCCTTGGGTCCTTGCCGTCGAATCAATTTTGCGTAGCCTAACCGCAAGGGCCAGCAGACCCTAGGGGGTGCGGTGCTCGGCTTGGTTTGCGGCCATCACCTTGATTAGCTGCTCGTAGGCATCCTTGACTCTCGGGCCGTCACCGAAAGCAAGCAACACCTGCCGACCGTCTGGCAGCCTCAGCGTGCACTGGTAGGCAGGGGAGCCTTCTGTGTTCACGACGCTGGACAGTTTCGGTGCCACCACATCGCTCAGCGCCCACTCCTTCGCCCGTTCACCCCACAGGTGGCGATCGGTGACTCTGAGCGTGCCTCTCGATGCTCTAACCGTGGTGATTGGCAGACGAAGCAGCACAACCTCGATGAACAGCACCAGCCCCCAGAGCACCACACGCCCCCATCCGAATGAGGGATCGGCAGCGGCTTGACCGCCCTGGAGCGACACGACGAGCGCAAGAATCGGAACGAACGGGGCGGCAACCCAACCCAGCATTGCCGTCCGGTTGGTCTCCTCAAAGACCACTCCGCGGGGAGTGCTCAATGCGAGGCATCCGGCTTGGTCGGCGCGGCCTCGGCTTCCGCCTGTGCCGCTTCGACGTCCGCCGCCTTGCCCACCGCATCGGCGACGCTGCCCTCCTGGCCGGTCAGGTCGCCCTTGAGCTTCGCCCACCCCGCCACTGCGCTTGGCAGCGCGGTGTCTTCGGTTTTGAAGAACGCCTCGCGGTTGGCCACCGAGTAGAACAGGTAGAGCTTCATCCCGGAGATGACGTAGAGCCGCGGTTTGCCGTCAGACAGGTACCCCCGGCTGAGGCTGGTGACGCAGTGTCCGCCGAACTGCGGCGCGTACACCTCGGGGTTGCGCATGAACACGTCGCGGTTGGCGGCGGAGGCGAAGTACCAGGGCACCCCGCCCCATTGGTACTCGAAATCGGCGACGCCCTGCACCGGCTCCGGCTCGGTGAAATAGCTCACCGGGTCGTACCCCTCGAGCGCCACCCCGGTCAGTGGATCGGTGACGATGGCGTCGACCAGTGCAGCGGCGCTTACCGGGGCACTAAGTGCAAGCCCTGAGACCAACCACACAGCTACAAGAAGCCCGGTTATGGTTAAGTTTTGTTTACGCTTTTGCCGCATCATTGCCGCCATGAACGCCTAGCTTGAGCACACCTCAGGCAAGCCGGATGCGCCGAACCTAGCGTCGTCATGGTAAGTACCGCGTAAATGGCCTGCCGCTCGAACTAAGCCCCTCCGGAGTGCCCTCATGCTCGACCGCATGGTCTACCTCATTCTTGCCGCCTTCGTCGCGCTGACCGCGGCGACGCTGGTGCTGACCCCGACCTTCAGCCAGGCGCAGGAGCAAGGGTCGCTCTCCGACACCTTCTCCGGCGATGAACTCGTCGATACCGGCCACCAGTTCTTCGGCTCCGTCGCCCAGGGCCTCGCCTCGCTGGTCGAGCGCGCCGTCAGCCAGTTCGGCCTGCCCAACGCCTACATCCTCGGCGAGGAAGCCGGTGGCGCCATCTTCGCCGGCGCCCGCTATGGCGAGGGCACCATGTACACCCGCAACCAGGGCGAGCATTCGGTGTTCTGGCAAGGCCCGACCGTCGGCCTCGACTTCGGCGGCGACGGCTCCAAGGTGATGATGCTGGTCTACAACCTCAACTCGGTGTCCGACGTCTACGGCCGTTATCCGGGCGTCGACGGCTCCGCCTACGTCATCGGCGGGCTCGGCATGACGGTGATCAAGTACGGCGACGTGGTGATGGTGCCGATCCGCTCCGGCGTCGGTGCACGCCTCGGCGTCAATGTCGGCTACCTGAAGTTCACCCAGGAACCGACCTGGAACCCCTTCTGAGCGGCGAAAACCGTTCAGACTCCGTTCATCTGCCAGCAGGCAACGACCGTTAATAAGTAAGCTCTCCTGTCGTTTCCACGGCGTGACCGCGTCCGGGACTTCCGGTAAGGTTACGGCGTGACAGCGCTGGCCGGGGGCGGCCGTCGCTGGCACCATAAGGTGCGCGAACACCCGGGACCGGGCCGTTGCCGGTGGCGGAGTTGAGTTATGGTCATTGAAAACATTATGTATTTCGTGCTCGGCCTGCTCGTGGCCGGGCTGTTGGCGCTGATCATCATGCCCGCCGTCTGGCGCCGCGCCGTCCGCCTCACCAAGAAGCGCATCGAAGCCGCGACGCCCATGACCATGGCCGAGTTCCGCGCCGACAAAGACCAGCTCCGCGCCGAATTCGCTTTATCCACCAGGCGTTTGGAGATGAACGTCGAGGCCCTGCGCCGTCGCCTCTCCGACCAGCTCCGCGACATCAATAGGAAGAAGAACGAGCTCGGCGGCATCAAGGGCGAGCGCGACAGCCATCTGCAGGTGGTGCGCGAACTCGAGGAGCGCGAGGCCGAAGCCCGCCGCCGCATCCTCGAACTGGAGAAGGAAGGCGCCGACGTCTCGCAGAAATTGCGCATGCGCGACAGGGAGTTGGGCGAGAAATCCAGCCAGCTCGACGCCGCCCGCGAGACGCTCCGTGGCAGCGCCCCCCGCGCCTTCGCCATCGACGGCAAGGCCCTCAGCGGCAACTACAACACCGACATCGACGAACTGCTGCAGTACCTCGAGATCGAGAAGAAGCGCTCCGAGTTCCTCGAAACGCAGAACCGTACCCTCATCGAGAGCCTTGAAAACTCAGACAAAAGCGGCGCCGAAGCGCGCGCTGCGGCCACGGAGCTCCGAGAAAAGCTGGCAAAGCGCGACGACGTGGTGAGCGAGGCCCAGTCCGACCTCGCCGACGCCGAAGCCCGCATCGCCGACGCCGAGAGCCGCGTATCCACCCTCCTCGCCGAGACCACCAAGCTGGTCGGCGACGGCGAAGAGAAGCGCGACATGCTGCTGGCCGAAAAGCTCGGCCTCGAGGAAGAGATGGAAAGGCTCCGCGCCAAGGTGGCGAGCGTCGAAGACACCGTGATGGCCGATTGGGACAGCGACCGCATCGAGCAGTCGCACCTGCGCGAGCGCCTCAACGACATCGCCTCGGACGTCAGCCGGCTGGTCTACGCCCTCGAAGGCAACGGCCCGATCGACGAGGAAGAAAGCCTCGCCTCGCGCATGCAGAAGTTCGTCGACGCCGAGGAAGCCGAGGCCGCACCGGTCAAGGGCCCCAAGGCCCGCAAGGGCGGCGCCCCCGAAGGCCAGGCCGTCTCCGACCGCCTCAAGGCCCTGCGCGAACTGCAGGACGGCAACTGAGGCCATCGGTTACTCGCTGACCTCGAGCTGCGAACTACTCGCTGACCACCGGCACTTCGCGGATCATTTCGCCGGACTTGCCGTCGAAGATGCGCACGCTAGTGATCGGCCCGAGCCGGTAGGTGACGGTGACCCGCCCATCTGCCGCGACCGCCGAAACCACTTCGCCACCGGCGGGGATCTTCAGCGCCGCGATGACGTAGTCGCCACCGGCTTTGCCGTCGCTCTGCGATGAGCGGTAGACAAGCGCTCCGCCGATGGCGATAAGGCCCAATACCAGTAGCCCCATCGACACGATGAAGGACTTGCGCGCCCGCGCCAGTATGGCCTTCGCTTCCGGCGTCAGTTCCGGGGTGGTCGTGGGTTTGTCTTGAGGATCGCTCATGCAGGATTTTTCCGGCGAGGAACAGGAGTGGCAGTTGCTGGTCGATGCCGCCGACGCCGGCAGCCGGCTTGATGCCGCACTTGCCCGCGCCGTACCGGTCTTCTCGCGCAACCGGATCAAGGACCTGATACTGGCCGGAAGCGTTGCGATCAATGGGCGAGCTGTCACAGAGCCGAAATACAAGCTGCGCGACGGCGAGGAAGTGACGCTTGTGGCCCCCGAGCCGATCGAGGCCGAACCGACCCCCGAGAACATCCCGCTCGATATCCTCTACGAGGACGACCAGCTGATCGTCATCAACAAACCGGTGGGCATGGTGGTCCACCCTGCCCCCGGCAATTACACCGGCACGCTGGTCAACGCCTTGCTCTACCATTGCGGCGACAGCCTCAAGGGCATCGGCGGGGTGAAGCGCCCTGGCATCGTCCACCGCCTCGACAAGGATACCTCGGGCGTCATGGTCGCGGCCAAGACCGAACAGGCGCACAACCACCTCGCCGCCCAGTTCGCCGATCATGGCCGCACGGGCCCGCTGCACCGCGCCTACATGGCCTATTGCTGGGGCCGCACCCAGCAGGCCTCCGGCACGGTGGAAGCCCCGCTCGGTCGCGATCCGGCCAACCGGCTGAAGCAGGCAGTGCGCCCGGATGGCCGCGAGGCGATCACCCACTACTGGGTCGAAGCCCGCTTCGGCGACGAGGGCTGGGACATCACCCGCATCCGCTGCGAGCTGGAGACCGGCCGCACCCACCAGATCCGCGTCCACATGGCCAATATCGGCCACCCCCTGGTCGCCGACATGGTCTACGGCCCCGGCTTCGCCACCAAGGTCAACCGCCTGCCCGACGCAGCCAAGGCCGCCGTCTCGGCATTGGGGCGGCAGGCTCTGCACGCCGCCGAACTCGGCTTCGAGCACCCGGTGACCGGCGAGGAAATGCAGTTCGAAGCGCCGCTGCCGCCTGATCTGGAAGCGCTGGAAGCGGCGATCGAGCCGTTCGATCGGGCTTTCGCGAGATAGCGCGACCGGGGCAAGGTTCACGCAACCTTCCGGGTCTACCAACGTTGTCATGCAGGGTCAGTGGGTCTTATCAAGACCGATTTTCGACCTATATATCTCTGACAGTCAGCCGTGTGCCGGACTGGACACGGCTGCGTATCTGCCCGTGACTACGGGGGAAAGACGAGGGTGCATTATGGCCCAGACCAATCTGCCAATTCTTTCGGCTGAGGGTGGACTCAGCCGCTATCTCCAGGAAATCCGCAAGTTTCCGATGCTGGAGCCTGACGAGGAATACATGCTCGCCAAGCGCTACAAGGAGCATCAGGATCCCGGCGCTGCCCAGCGCCTCATCACCTCGCATCTGCGCCTCGTGGCGAAGATCGCGATGGGTTACCGCGGCTACGGCCTGCCGATCTCCGAGGTGATCTCGGAAGGCAACGTCGGCCTCATGCACGCGGTGAAGCGCTTCGAGCCCGAAAAGGGCTTCCGCCTCGCGACCTACGCGATGTGGTGGATCCGCGCCGCCATTCAGGAATACGTGCTGCGTTCGTGGTCGCTGGTGAAGATCGGCACGACGGCTGCGCAGAAGCGGCTGTTCTTCAACCTGCGCAAGATCAAGGGGCAGATCGCCGCCCTCGACGACGGCAACCTGCACCCCGACCAGATCAAGCAGATCGCGACGACCCTGCACGTCACCGAGAACGACGTGGTGTCGATGAACCAGCGCCTCTCGGGCGATGCTTCACTGAACGCGCCGATGCGCGCCGACGAAGGCGCCTCGGAGTGGCAGGACTGGCTGGTCGACGATACGCCGGACCAGGAGACCACCCTCGGCGAGACCGAGGAGTTCTCTGAGCGTATGGGCCTGCTCACCAACGCGATGAGCGACCTCAACGAGCGCGAGAAGGCCATCTTCCAGGCCCGCCGCCTCCGCGACGAGCCGGCGACGCTCGAAGAGCTGGCGCAGGAGTACAACGTCAGTCGCGAGCGCATCCGGCAGATCGAGGTCCGCGCCTTCGAGAAGGTCCAGGAAGCCGTGCAGAAGGCCGCCCACGCCAAGTCGCGCGAAGCCAGCCTCTGATCTGATCCATCGAATGAGAAAGGGCCGCCCGATGGCGGCCCTTTTGCTATCCTCGATCGACACCCAAACTCGATGTCGTCCCCGCGAAGGCCGGGATCCATCCTGAGATGCCTAGGCTCCCTCGCGTAATCTCACCACCTCGGGATGGGCCCCGGCCTTCGCCGGGGTGACATCGTGGGTGGGGGCGAACTTCCAAGCAATCAGCCGTTCGACTCCGTCGTCGGCACCACCGCCGGCCGCGGTTGCTTCGCCCATGCGAACTCGCCCTTGCCCCACTTGGCGAACCGCGCCAGCAGCGCATCGCGGGCCTTCGCCCCAGCCATGCCGGACGTCATCTTCGTCTCGCGGATCAGGTAGGCGAACGCCAGCCGCTCGCCGTCGCGCTCGGCCCAGCCGACGAACCAGCCGGTCTGCCGGCGCGAGTTGAAGGTGCCATCGGCGTTGCGCTCGAAATAGGTGCCGGTCTTGCCCGACACCGCCCACTTGCCCGCCGCAAACGTCGGCATGATCGCAACCACCGCGGCCTGCGCCGCCGCTGACGCCGGCAGCTCGCCCGCCAGCATGCGCCGCACGAACCGCACCTGCTCTTCAGGCGTGATCTTCAGCGACGAGTTGATCCACGAGCGGGTGAGGCTGTTGTCCTTGCCCGCATCACCCGAGATATCGGCGTTGCCGTAGTCGAAATCGGCGACGTACCGCCCGAAATGCTCAGCCCCCATTTCGGCCACCAGCACCCGCGAGTACCACAGCACCGAATCGCGCAGCCAGGTGGTGGGCGTCGTCGTCACCCGCAACTCCGGCCTGTTGGCGTCGTACTCGGCCTTGTACGGCCAGGCCGGCTCGTCCGGACCAGTCAGGATACCCGCATCGTACCCCATCACCGCCAGCGGCACCTTGAACGTCGAGGCCGGCGAGGTCGGGGTATTGCAACCGCCACCCTCCTGCAGCCGAACCGCGCCGCTCTGCGCATCGACAATCAACGTGCACACAACTTCAGCCCGGCTGGCCGATACGGCGGCAAGGCTCAGCACTACTGCTGCAAACAGAACTTTCACGAATGGCCCCAAGGTCTTAAAGGCCGCGAATGTACCGGCGATCTTGGCGGAATTTCGCCGGAACAGGGTCGGTTCAGGGGCTTTTGTGGAGGTCGGCTACCGCTTCTCGAGCAGCAGTTTTGCGATCAGCGCGGCAAGATATTTCCGGGGCAGGATCAGCAGGTACGGCGCATGCACGCCCTCCTCCGGCACGATCTTGAACGGCCCGGTCAGCGCCTCGTTCGAGGTCCCGGTCCGCACCCCCGGCGCCAGTTTCACCGCATCGAGCGGGTACTTCAGCCCCTCCGAGCGCCAGAACGTGATCGGCGCCAGCGGATGGATCGATACCCGCTCGCCCGGATCGACCGAGAACGTGAACTGCTTGGTCAGCGGCAGCGCCACGTCTTCCTCGTCCACCAGCACGATCTTGCGCTTCTGCGCATACTTGGTCACCGCATCGAGCGCCGCCAGCGTGTGGTCGAACCGCCGCCCGGTCATCCCCAGCGCCACCGTCACCGGCGCCCGGGTCGAATACAGCGACTTCTCGAAATCGGTGGTTTCCTGCTCGCCGATCTGCATCAGCCGGGTCTTGCCCAGCCATGAGTGCGGGTTCTTCAGCGAATCGAAATCGCCGATGATCAGCTCTGGCTTCAGCCCCGCCTCGACGATCTGGTCGGCCCCGCCATCGGCGCCGACGAGGTGTCCGCCCGACGCATAGAGCTCTCGCAGGAGGTCGAAATCGACCGTCCCGCCGCCAACGATGACCATGAGGTCGTCAAAGACCGCAACGGAAGTCTGGGGGGCACGCGCTTGCACGGAGGGAAAACTCTGTCTATCTGTCAGCTGTCTCGCTGGGGTGTTCCGGATCTTCCGGAGCTGAGAGTTACCCATTGAACCTGAACCAGGTCATGCTGGCGGAGGAAGTTCGAGATGGCAAGGGCGCAGTGGCGCTCGACCCATGCACGTCCACCTTCATTCACATGGCCGCAACCGAAGGGAACGATTTATGCGTTCGTTCGCACGCTTCGCGTTGGCGGCAATCATTTGCGCCACCGCACTGCCCGTCCTCGCCCAGGACAAGCCGATCCTCAACATCTACACCTATGACGGCTTCGCCTCTGAATGGGGCCCCGGCCCCGGCCTCAAGGCCGGCTTCGAGAAGAGCTGCGGCTGCACCATCGAGTGGACGACCTCCGAGGACGCCATCTCAAACCTCCGGAAAGTGCAGCTCGAAGGCACCGCCACCAAGGCCGACGTCGTGCTCGGCCTCGATACCGCTACCGCCGGCGAAGCCCGCGCCACCGGCCTGTTCGCCCCGCACGGCCTGACCCCCGAGGGTCTGGTGCTGCCGTGGAGCGACGCCGAGTTCGTGCCGTTCGACTACGGCTATTTCGCCTTTGTCTATGACAAGCAAAAGACGCCGAATCCCCCGACCTCGTTCGAGGAGCTCATTGCGCTGCCTGCGAGCTTCAAGATCGTGATCCAGGACCCGCGCTCGTCGACCCCAGGTCTCGGCCTCGTGCTGTGGGCTGAGGCCGCCTATGGCGACAAGGCGCCGGAGATCTGGAAGGGCCTCAAGCCGCACGTCCTCACCATGACCCGCGGTTGGTCCGAGGCCTACGGCCTGTTCCTCGATGGCCAGGCCGACATGGTGCTGAGCTACACCACCTCGCCCGCCTACCACGCCATCTCCGAGAGCAAGGACAACTATGCCTACGCTCCCTTCTCCGAGGGCTACGTGGCGCAGGTCGAGGTCGCCGGTCTGCTGAAGAGCTCGGATCAGCCGGATCTCGCCAAGGCCTTCCTCGCCTACCTGACGACCCCTGAGGCGCAGAAGATCATCCCCACCACCAACTGGATGTATCCGGTGATCGACATCGGCGCGGACCTCCCCGCCGCGTTCGGCAAGCCGCCCGAGAAGGTGCTGCCGATAGACGAAGCCGCGCTTGCCGCCAACGGCCGGGCCTGGGTCGATGCTGCTCTCGCCGCGCTCCAGTAACCTCGTCCTGCCCCGTCGTCCGCTCCGGCTCATCGCCGGGGCGGGCATCGCGGCCGCCATCGCCGCGCTGGTCGGGCTGGTGCTGCTGGCGATCCTCGATACCGCAGCCAGCGCTACGGCACGGCCGTCGAGCGTCGATGTCTGGCGCCTTGTGTCGATGACCAGCATCCAGGCCGGGCTCACCACCATCCTTTCGTTGCTGGTCGGCACGGCGCTCGCCTGGGCCCTTAACCGGCTCAGGTTTCCCGGTCGCGACCTCGTCGTCGGGCTGTTCGCTTCGGCTATCGTCACCCCCGGCCTGATCGTCGCCTTCGGGCTGCTGTCGGTCTGGGGCCGCGCCGGCTGGGTCAATCAGGCCTCCCTCGCGCTCACCGGCCACCCGCTGGAAGTGCCGCTTTTCGGCCTTGGCGGCATCCTCGCCGCCCACGTCATCCTCGATGCCTCCTTCGCCGCCCGCATCCTCCTCGCCCGGCTCGATGCCATCCCCGAAAAGCGGCTGAAGACCGGCCAGAGCCTCGGCCTCGGCGCCTGGCAGCGCTTCGCGGTGATCGACTGGCCGATGCTGCGCACCACGCTGCCCGGCCTCGCCGCCATCATCTTCCTCCTCGCCTTCACCAGCTTCCCCATCGTGCTGCTGCTCGGCGGCGGCCCCGCCAACCAGACGCTGGAAGTGGCGATCTACGCTGCCGTCCGGCTCGATTTCGACCTACGTGGTGCCGTGACGCTGGCGCTGGTGCAGATCGGTATCTGCTCGGCCATCATCATCGCCGCGTCCGCCTTTGCCCCCATCTCCGCCAGCACGGGCGGCTCCACTCCGCCGCGCTGGCGCGACGGCTCCGCCGCCCGCGTGGCGCAATGGACGGTGCTGGTGTTCGGCATCGTCGGCTTCGCCCTGCCGCTCCTCGCCATCCTCATCGACGGCGTCGGTCCCGGCATCCTCGAGGTGGCGAGCCGCGCCAGCTTCTGGAAGGCGCTCGGCACCAGCCTTGCACTCGGCTCCGGCTCGGCGCTGCTCACCCTGCTGCTGGCGCTCGGCATCGGCATGGGCCGCGCCGCCTCGGGCGTGCCGCTGCTGCGCGTCGGCATCGGCGCCCCAGCCTATGCCTATCTCGCAGTGCCCGCCGTGGTGCTGTCGCTCGGCGCGTTCCTCCTGGTCCGCAATGCCGGGCTGATGCCGGAAGCGGCGGCACCCGTCGTCGTGCTGCTCGCCAACGGCCTGCTCTCTCTGCCCTTCGCGCTGGCAACGCTGGCCCCGCCGCTCGATGCCATTGCCGAACGCCGTGGCCGGCTGATCCGCTCGCTCGGCCTCAGCGGCTGGCGGCAGTTCATCGCGGTCGAGTGGCCGCTGATCGGGCGCGAGGCCGGCGTGGTGCTGGCCTTGGCCTTCTGCTTCTCGCTCGGCGATCTCGGCGTCATCGCGCTGTTCGGCACCGAGGATTTCGCCACCCTGCCCCTGCTCATGTACCGGGCGCTGGGCGCCTATCGCAGCAACGACGCCGCGGCCATCGCGGCTCTGATGCTGGTCATCACCATCGCCGCCTTCGTGCTGCTGCCGAAGCTGTTTGGAAAGCTCACCAATGCTCGAAGCTGAACACCTGCGCTTCACCCACCCCGGCGCCGCGCGCCATTTCGACCTGAGCTTCACCGCGAGGCCGGGCGAGATCACCGCCGTGAGCGGCCAGTCGGGGGCCGGAAAGTCGACGCTATTGGACCTGATAGCCGGGTTTCTGACGCCCGAAAGCGGTAGACTTTCGCTGTTAGGACATGAACTTCTGCCACTGCCGCCCGAGCAGCGGCCGATCTCGATCCTGTTCCAGTCCGAAACCCTGTTCGAGCATCTCACGGCCTATCAGAACCTCGAACTCGGTCTGCCGCGCGGCGCCATCGAGAGGCAGCAGAAGATCGAGGCGGCACTCGCGGAGGTCGGACTGCCCGGCGTGCTGAAGCAGCGCGCGGACACCCTCTCGGGCGGCGAGAAGCAGCGCGTGGCGCTTGCCCGCACGCTGCTGCGCGACCGGCCGGTCCTGCTGCTCGACGAGCCGTTCTCGGCGCTCGACGACGACACCCGCGAGACCATCCGAACGCTGGTGAAGTCGCTGACCGAGCGCCACCAGTGGATCACCCTGCTGGTCAGCCACCATGTCGACGACGTCGAGGCGCTGGCGACGCGGCGCTATCAATTGCGCGATGGCATGCTGTTCGAGGACTAGCGCGCGCTACACTGGCAGTCCGATTCTGCTGGATGCCCCCGCCATGTCCGAAGCCAATCCCGCCCGCTCCTCCGAAGGGCGGCAGATGTTCGAGAACCTCAAGCGCGCCGTGCGGCTCAGCGCCCGGCTGAGCGAGATCGGCTTCGACGACCTCGAGGGCCTCCGCGCCGCCTTCAGCGAACTGATCGGCAGCCCGGTCGGCGAGCGCTTCATGATCATCCCGCCGTTCTCCACCGATTGCGGGCTCAACACCACGGTCGGCACGAACGTCTTCATCAACCAGGGCTGCCACTTCATGGACCTGGGTGGCATCAGCATCGGCGACGACGTGATGATCGGCCCGAAGGTGAACCTGGTCTCCGCCGGCCATCCGACCGACCCGGCGCAGCGCCGCAACGGCATCGTCAAGAAGCCGATCACCATCGGCAACAACGTGTGGATCGGCGCCGCCGCGACGATCCTGCCGGGGGTGAGCATCGGCGATAATGCGGTGATCGCGGCCGGGGCGGTGGTCAGCCGCGACGTGCCGGCGAACACGATCGCTGCGGGTGTACCGGCGCGGGTGTTGAAGCGGCTGTAGGGCGAGAGGACCGCACCGCCGGCGGTTGCACCGGCCCTCCGACATTCGGATCTCAAAAAACAAAACGCCCGGACCAAAGCCCGGGCGTTTCGATAATTCCATGCCTGCCGATCAGTTCTGTGCAGCGACCGACTTGGTCCACTCGCTGACGACTTCGGTGAACATCGTCTCTGCCGCGGCGTCCTTCTCGAGCGTGATGATCGCCCGCTTGCCGGTGGCGTAGATCAGCGCCAGGTCCATCCACTTGCGCGAGATGAGCAGGCTGCTGTTGGCCGTGATATCGGCCGGCGAGGCGCTGAGCGCGAACAGGAACGAGTTGCCGACGACGCGGGCCGAGGCGCCGACCAGAGGCGTGCCCTGCACCAACTCTTCGTTCTTCAGCAGCACACCGGGCAGGCCCGCGATCGAGCCGCCGATGAAGCTGTCGGTCACCCTGAAATTGACTTCCATCAGGTGGCTGGCCGGCAGGCTCGCGTCGGAGTTCTTGCGGATCAGCACGTCGACCGCGAGGTTACGCGCCGGGATGTTCGCCTTGCCGATCAGCGTCGGCAGGCCCATTTCGTCGGTCCCCTTGCTCCACTCGACGGTGCCCGAGAACGGCACGGCGCCGGTGGTGCCGTTATCCGAAGCTTCGAGCAGCAGCGACTGGCTGCCGGCGAGGCTGGCCGGATCGACCGAGGCCACGGCCTGGTCGTTGGCGGCAGCCGTGGCGGTGTCGGCGCCGAGGCGCGCTTCACTCGAGGGCTGCACCAGCGGCAGCGCCGAAGTCTCGGCGACCGGAGCCGTGGGCTCCGCACCAAGGCGATCTTCCGTCGCGCCCAGTTCGGCGGTCGGGGTATCATTCTCGGCCGGCGTCGCGGTGTTACCGGGGCCCGTGGCCGGAGTGTCAGTCGCGGTTTCGGACGGTGTCGGCGCGGTAACCGCAGCCTGCTGCGTCGCCGGAGCGCCGCGCCCGAACATCTGGTCGAGATCGATGAAGCCTTCGCGCCAGGCCCAGAAACCGGCACCGCCGGCGCCGATCAGCAGCACGGCGAAGACGATCAGGAAGATGGTGACGGCCCCGAGGCCGCGACGCTCATCCTCGGCGCGGGCGCGCGGGAAGTTGGGCTCGGCGTCGCGTTGCTTCTTGTTGCCGCGCGGTTCGCGGGCATCGCGGGCGAAAGCGCTGGCCTTGGCGGCCTTGCCCTCGCGCTGCGGCCGCGCATCGGCCTTGAGGATCGACGGCGCGAAGCCGTTCTGGCGGACCGGCTCTTCGTCGGCCTCGTCCTCATAGGCGGCGCTGTAGCCACCGTTGATGACCGGCTCTTCGAATTCGGTATCGCCGCGGGCTTCGCGGTCGAGCGTTGCAATGGCGCGGTCGATGGCGCCCTGCGGATCGGCCGGAGGAGCCTCCACTTCGACTTCACGCACTGCCGACATGGCGGCAGCGATCGGCGGCTCGTTGAACAGCGCCACCGGCTCGGAAATCTGGCGTGCCGCGGCCTGGCCGTTACGGCCGGCGGGCTCGAGGCGCGGGGCCGGCAGTTCGCGGCGTGGCTCGAGCACCGGACCACGGGCGGCGCCACCGATCGGCGCGCCGAACGCGGCATTGCCGGTACGGCTCTTGGCGGCTTCGGCGCGGGCGACGATCGAGGGCAGCGGCGAACGCCCTGCCGGCGGCTTGGCCGGAATGGGGGAACGGATCGGCTGCTGACGCTGCTGCAGGTCCTCGCCGTCGTCCTCATCCTCGTCGGACGGCACGGGCGCGGCGAGCTGCGGCTGCTGGCGCTGCGTGGAGGGCACCAGCTTCGGCACCGGCTTGCCCATCGGCTTGGCGTCCGGACGGACGATCGAGCGCGACCGGTCCGAGGACTCGGAATGCTCGGCATTGGCGGCGGCGATGATCTCTTCGATCGAACCGCCCTGCGGCAGGGGCCTTGGCGGCTCCTTGCCGTTCTGCGGCACGGGCTTGGCCACCGGCTTCGCCACGGCGGCCGGCGCTTTCTTGGCGGGCGGCTCGAAATAAACCGGCGGCGGCGGCGGATTGTCTTCCTTGCCGGAACCCAGCCCGGCGATCACCGCCTCGCTGGCTTCCTGCTCGACCTGGCGGATGCAATCCTCGAGCTGCAGGCGGTGTGCGGTGATGTCGCGAGCTGCCAACGGCGGATTGATGGCGCGCAGCTGCCCGACGAGCGCGGCACGTGCCTTCTCGTAGACCGCGCGTCGCGCGGCGCCGTTATTCTCCGGCAGAGCTTCTACCGCCCTACGTAACAGCTCTTTGTAGTCCGCCATTGGCTAAGCGACATCCGTAATTTTGGGAGCCCGTTCTACCGAAAAAAACTCAATCTTGGAACGGGTCCTGAACCAGTATGGTGTCCAGCCTTTCCGGGCTGGTGGAGAGCATGGCGACCGGAGCCCCGATCAGCTCCTCGATATATCTGACGTACTTTACCGCCTGAGCCGGGAGTTCAGACCAGCTTCTCGCCCCTGCCGTTGTTTCCGACCACCCCTCGAGGGTCTCGTAGATCGGCTTAACAGCAGCTTGTGCTCCCATTGAGGCAGGCAAGTAGTCAATTTTTTGACCATTGAGCTCGTAGCCCACGCACACTTTGAGCTCTTTGAGGCCGTCAAGAACATCCAGTTTCGTCAGCGCGATGCCGTTTATCCCCGAAGTTCTCACCGTCTGGCGCACCAGCACCGCGTCAAACCAGCCGCAACGGCGCGGCCGGCCGGTGTTGACGCCGACTTCGCGCCCCACGGTCGAGAGGTGCCGGCCGATCTCGTCGTCGAGCTCGCACGGGAACGGCCCCTCGCCCACGCGGGTGGTGTAGGCCTTGGTGATCCCCAGCACATAGCCGATCGCCGTCGGCCCGAGGCCCGAGCCGGCCGAGGCCTGGCCGGCGACGGTGTTCGACGAGGTAACGAACGGATAGGTGCCGTGATCGTTGTCGAGTAGCGCGCCCTGCGCGCCCTCGAACAGGATGCGGGCGCCGGCGCGGCGCTTTTCGTCGAGCAGCCGCCAGACCTGGTCCACATACGGCAGGATCTTGCCGGCGACTTCCGTCAGTTCGTCGTAAAGCGACTGAGCGGAGAGTTCGGCCATGCCCATGCCGCGGCGCAGCGCGTTGTGGTGCGACAGCAGCCGCTCGATCTTGGGCATCAGCGTCTCGGGCTCGGCGAGGTCGCAGACGCGGATGGCGCGGCGGCCGACCTTGTCCTCGTAGGCCGGGCCGATGCCACGGCGGGTGGTGCCGATCTTCAGCCCCGAATTGCCGCTCTCGCGCACCGCGTCGAGCTCACGATGCAGGCTGAGGATCAGCGGCGCATTGTCGGCAATCTTCAGCACTTCGGGCGTCACTTCGATGCCCTGGGCGCCGATCTTTTCGACCTCAGTGACGAAGTGGTGCGGATCGACCACCACGCCGTTGCCGATAACGCTCAGCTTGCCGCGCACCACGCCCGAGGGCAGCAGCGCCAGCTTGTAGCTGGTGCCGTCGATGACCAGCGTATGACCGGCATTGTGACCGCCCTGATAGCGTACCACCACGTCGGCCCGCTCCGAGAGCCAGTCGACGATCTTGCCCTTGCCCTCGTCACCCCACTGGCTGCCGACGACGATCACGTTTGCCATGCGCTTGTTGCCCCTCAGGAAGCAGCAGCCCAGCCGGATGCTGCCGGCGGACCGCAAAGATCAGTTTCATTTCGCTGCAAGCTGACCATGCGGCTTCCGGCACGGAAGTCCGAGGTAGTTGCGGATGTCCTTTAGAGCAGTCCTTCTCAGATGACAAATCCCGTCACGTCGCACCCCCAGGCGAGATCACCAGGGGCCCCTAGCAATAGCGCTCGGTCACACCCATGTTACCGCCACCCAGCGCGCCAACACGAGAACTTGAGGACTGCAATATGCCCCTCTCGCATGCCGCGAATGCCTTCCGCCTGCCCGCCGGTTCCGCCGGCCGGGTGATTACCGCAACTGATTCCGACTACGACAAGCTCCGCACCGTGATGTATGGCGGCCCCGACAGGCGCCCCGGCTTCATCATCCGCGCCGCCGATGCCGCCGACATCGTCGCTGCCGTTGCCTTCGCCCGTGACAGCCGCCTCGAGCTCGCCATCCGCAGTGGCGGCCACAGTGGGGCCGGCCATTCGACCACCGAGGGCGGGCTGGTTATCGACGTCCGCGATCTGAAGGGCATCGACATCGACGCCGCCGGCCGCACCGTCTGGGTCGGCGCCGGGGTCACCGCCATCGAGCTGACCGAGGCGCTCGCCCCGCACCAGCTGATCGTCGGTTTCGGCGATGCCGGCAGCGTCGGGATCAGTGGCATCACGCTGGGCGGTGGTGTGGGCTATCTCGCCCGCAAGCATGGCCTCTCGATCGACTCGCTGCTCGCGGTCGAGCTGGTTACCGCCGACGGCCAGCAGCTGCTCGCCGATGCCGCCAACCACCCGGAGCTGTTCTGGGCGCTGCGCGGTGGCGGCGGCAATTTCGGCGTCGTCACCCGGCTGAAGTTCCAGTTGCACCCGCTCCCCGCCTTCGCCGGCGGTATGCTGGTGCTGCCGGCGACCGCCAAGACCATCGCCGGCTTCGTCGCCGCGGCGAAGGCCGCTCCCGAGGAGCTTTCGGGCATCGCCAACGTCATGCCGGCGCCGCCGATGCCGTTCCTGCCGGCCGAGCAGCACGGCAAGATGGTGATCCTCGCCATGCTCGCCTTCGCCGGCGAGCCGGATGCGGCTGAGAAAGCCCTCGCGCCGTTCCGGGCGCTCGCCGCCCCGTTGGCCGATTTCGTCAAGCCCGGCCCCTACGCCTCGATGTATCCGCCTGAGGATCCGGACTACCACCCGACCGCGGTGGCGCTGAACCTCCTCGTCGACCGCATCGGCACCCCCGAGGGCGAAACCATCCTCGGCTATCTCGATGAATCGGACGCCAGCCTCCGCGTCTGCCAGATCCGGGTGCTCGGAGGCGCTCTCGGGCGCGTGGCCCCCTCGGCCACTGCCTACGCCCACCGCAAGAGCCCGATCATGATCAACGTCGCGGCGTTCTACGACGGCGAGGCCGACAAGCCGAAGAAGCAAGCCTGGGCCGCCGATTTTGCCAAGGCGCTCAACCAGGGCGATGACGGTGCCTACGTCAACTTCGTCGCCGACGAGGGCTCGGCCCGCGTCCGCGCCGCCTATCCCGGCGACACCTGGGACCGGCTCAGACAGGTGAAGCGGGCCTACGACCCGCAGAACCTGTTCCGGCTCAACCAGAACATCCCGCCGGCCTGAGCATCTCGCCCGGGCGTCCCCGCGACGCCCGGGTATTTCCTGATCGGGTGCTGAGCAGCGCATTCATTTGCCGTTCAAATCGCCCCGCCTAGAGGCCCGCGCTCCAACGCAACCTCAGCGAGATCAAGGGAATGGACAAACGCTTTCCGCTCGAAGACCAGATCGACATGCTGGCCTCGAGCCTGCGCGGCCGCGTCGTAACGCGCCGCGATACTGCCTATGACGAGCTGCGCACCGTCGCGCTCGGCAATTTCGACCGGCGCCCGGCGGCGGTGATCCGTGTCGCCAACGTCTCGGACGTGGCGGCAGTGATCAACTTCGCCCGCGCCACCGACCTCGAGCTGGCGGTCCGCAGCGGCGGCCACAGCGTCGGCGGCCATAGCGGCACCGAGGGCGGCCTGGTCATCGACCTGCGCGATCTCAACGGCATCGACATCGACCCCACGGCACGCACCGTGTGGGCCGGCACCGGCCTCACCTCGGGCGAAGTCACCCGCGCCGTCGAACAGCACGGCCTGATCGTCGGCTTCGGCGATTCCGGCACCGTCGGCATCGGCGGCCTGACGCTCGGCGGCGGCATCGGCTACATGGTGCGCAAGCACGGCCTCACCATCGACTCGCTGCTGGCGGCCGAAGTGGTGACCGCGGCCGGCGAGATCGTCATCGCCGATGCGGCCCACCATCCCGACCTGTTCTGGGCGCTGCGCGGCGGCGGCGGCAATTTCGGCGTGGTGACGCGCCTGAAGTTCCGGCTGAACCCGCTGCCATCCTTCGTCGGCGGCCCGCTGGTGCTGCCCGCGACGGCGGAGAACATCGCGAAGTTCGCAGCGCTGGCCGATGTGGCACCCGAGGCGCTATCGACCATCGCCATGGTGATGCCGATCCCGCCGGTGCCGTTCGTTCCGGCCGAGTATCATGGCACCCTCGCGCTGATCGGCATGATGGCCTATTCCGGCTCGCCCGACGCCGCGACGGCCGCCCTGGCGCCGTTCCGCGCCATCGCCACGCCGATTGCCGACCTGGTCGGCCCGGCGCCCTACTCCGCCATGTACGCCATGGACCCGCCGCCCGAGATGCGCCCGGCGGTGTCGTGCCGCTCGCGCTTCGTCGACCGCTTCAGCGTCGAGAGCGCGGCCAAGATGCTGGCAGCGCTCGAGGCCTGCCCGTCGCCGATGAAGATGGGCCAGATCCGCGTCCTCGGCGGCGCTTACTCCCGCGTCGGCTCGGACGAGACGGCGTTCGCGCATCGCAACAGCCGCATCATGGTGGCGTTCCTCGCCATGTACGAGGGTGGCGCCGACGTCACCGCCCACTTCGACCGCTGGGCCACCGACGCCATCGCCGCCGTACGCGAGCCGAACGCTGTCGCCTACGTCAACTTCCTCGGCATCGAGGGCGGCGAAGGCCTCCGCGCCGCCTATCCCGGCTCGACCTGGGACCGGCTGCGCCAGGTCAAGGCCAAGTACGATCCGGAGAACCTGTTCCGGCTCAACCAGAACATCCCGCCGGCCGCCTGACGGGCTGGCGCGACGCATCGCGTCTGACTAAGTTCGCGCCTTCTTCGGCCGCTCTCTTTCCCGGGAGCGGCCGATGTCCGAACCAGACGGCCCCGATGACCAACAGTTCCGCCGCCACCGGCAACCGCGCGTTCCACGCCCTGATGGACCGCCCGTACCTGATCCTCATCCTGACCACGCTGTTCTGGGGCGGCAACGTCGTCGCGGGCAAGCTCGCCGTCGGCCATATCGACGCGCATTCGCTGATGATCCTGCGCTGGACCGGCGCACTGCTGCTGGTGCTGCCCTTCGCCATCGGCCCGCTGCGGCGCGACTGGCCGGTGATCCGCCAGAAGTGGTGGCTCTATCTGTTCTACGGCGCCGTCGGCTTTGCCACCTTCAACGTGCTGGTCTACGTCGCCGCCTACTACACCTCGGGCGTCAACACCTCGCTCGAGCAGGTGGCGGTCAACATCTTCGTCATCATCCTCAACTTCGCGCTGTTCCGCACCCGGGTGCGCGGCCTGCAGCTGCTGGGTGTCGTCGTCACCATCCTCGGCGTCGCCATCATCGCCACCCACGGCGACCTCACCCGCATCCTGACGCTGGAAGTGAACTTCGGCGACCTGCTGGTGATCCTCGCCTGCTTCGCCTACGCCATCTACTCGATGGCGCTGCGCTGGCGGCCGCCGACGCACTGGACCAGCTTTCTCGTCGCCACCTGCACCGGCGCCATCATCGCCTCGCTCGCCTACCAGGCGACGCTCGGCAACGGCACCGCAAACCTCCCCGCCAACCTCGCCGCCATCGACATGCAGGGCTGGCTGATCGCCGCCTACACGGTGATCTTCCCCTCGGTGATCTCGCAGATGCTCTACGTCCGCGGCGTCGAGCTCATCGGCTCCAACCGCGCCAGCCTGTTCGTCAACCTGATCCCGCTGTTCGGCACGGTGGGCTCGGTGATCGTGCTCGGCGAGGCACTGCAGCTGTTCCACATCGTCGCCGCCGTCATGGTCGCCGCGGGCCTCGTACTGGCCGAATGGAGCGCACGACGGGCAGCGTGATCGGAGTCGTCTGCGGCTCTGTGTCGACGTTTTGCTTCCACCGCCGTCATCCCCCGCGCAGGCGGGGACCCAGTGGGATGCCGCAGAGCCGGCAGATGTTGGGAGTCCGCACGAGGTTCCCACCTTCGCGGGAATGACGCTGTGGGAGGGCAACAAAAAAATCCCCCACTTGTCCCCCCGCTCCCAACCCGTGCGATTCTCCCCCCGTCACCCACGGGGCGCGGTCGCGTACGGACGGCTGGTGGGGGACTTTGGTGCTGGGGGAGCCGTCTCCCGGCGGCCGCGATTATGAGCACCCGGCTGCCGTTCCCGAGCTCTCATGCTGGGGGAGCAGACCGCTTCCTTGTAGTCCCCGCAAAAACTCCGAACCGTTCCGGCGTGGCGACGGCCGTTTTCATTGCGGACTACCCGCGTGGCTGAAGCCACGCCGGAACCCGCCCGACTAGTCACCAACCGACGGCCCGGGCCGGTCGGCCGCTTCTGCTCGCCCGCATCCTGAACGGCAGATGAATCGCACGTGACGTTTTTGCAACAGCAAGATTGAATCCAGATTTCGCCGCTTGGCGGTCAACGTTTTGCTGAGGATCGTCGCCACAATCTGACCCTAAAAGAAGCAGAGGACAAAACTCGGACGGGCTGCAACGAATGTGGAAGCCATTTGCTTTCGCACCGAACCATTCGTGCGCTCCCCGCCCTTGTGCCTTGTCAGGCCGAACCCCATAAACGGCGCCTTCTGAGGGGTGCCGGAGAACACCGGCCGGACAAGCGGGACAGGAAATGGCATCGAACTACGTCGATAAATCGCGTCTTCCCAGCAGGCATGTGACCGAAGGCCCGGAGCGCGCTCCGCACCGGTCGTATCTGTACGCCATGGGTCTGACGTCCGAGCAGATTCACCAGCCGCTGGTCGGCGTGGCGACCGCCTGGAACGAGGCGGCGCCGTGCAACATTTCGCTCGGCCGCCAGGCGCAGTCCGTCAAGAAGGGCGTTGCCGCCAACCACGGCACGCCGCGCGAATTCACCACCATCACCGTCACCGACGGCATCGCCATGGGCCATGCCGGCATGAAGTCGTCGCTGGCCTCGCGCGACGTGATCGCCGACTCGGTCGAGCTGACGATGCGCGGCCACTCCTATGACGCGCTGGTCGCGATGGCCGGCTGCGACAAGTCGCTGCCCGGCATGATGATGGCGATGATCCGCCTCAACGTGCCGTCGATCTTCATCTATGGCGGTTCCATCCTCCCGGGCCGCTTCCGTGGCCGCGACGTCGTGGTGCAGGACCTGTTCGAGGCCGTCGGCCTCCATTCGGTCGGCAAGATGGACGACGAGACCCTCGACGAGCTCGAGCGCGTCGCCTGTCCGTCGGCCGGTTCCTGCGGCGGCCAGTACACCGCAAACACCATGGCCATGGTGGCCGAAGCTATCGGCCTTGCATTGCCGTATAGTTGCGGCGCCCCGGCTCCGTACGAAATTCGTGACGCGCTGTGCGCCAAGGCCGGCGAGCAGGTGATGGAACTGCTCAAGGTGCAGCTCCGTCCGCGCGACATCGTCACCCGCAAGGCGTTCGAGAACGCCGCGATGACTGTCGCCGCCACCGGTGGCTCGACCAACGCCGCGCTGCACCTGCCGGCGATGGCGCATGAGGCCGGCATCGACTTCGACCTGTTCGACGTCGGCGAAATCTTCAAGCGCACGCCCTACATCGGCGACCTGAAGCCGGGCGGCAAGTACGTCGCCAAGGATCTGTTCGAAGCCGGCGGCATCCCGCTGGTGATGAAGGCGCTGCTTGAGGGCGGGTACCTGCACGGCGACTGCATGACCGTCACCGGCAAGACCGTCGCCGAGAACCTCGAGAAGGTGAAGTTCAACACCGAGCAGGATGTGATCCGTTCGACCTCGAACCCGATCTCGCCGACCGGCGGTGTGGTGTCGCTGCGCGGCAACCTCGCTCCCGATGGCGCCATCGTGAAGGTCGCCGGCCTCAAGAACCTGCGTTTCGTCGGCCCGGCGCGCGTCTTCGACACCGAAGAGAAGTGCTTCGAGGCGGTCGAGAAGCGGACCTACAAGGAAGGCGACGTGCTCGTCATCCGCTACGAGGGTCCGAAGGGCGGTCCGGGCATGCGCGAGATGCTGTCGACCACGGCAGCGCTCTACGGCCAGGGCATGGGCGACAAGGTTGCGCTCATCACCGACGGCCGCTTCTCCGGCGCCACCCGCGGCTTCTGCATCGGCCATGTCGGCCCGGAAGCAGCGATCGGCGGCCCCATCGCCCACATTCAGGACGGTGACATCATCACGCTCGACGCCACGACCGGCGAAATTTCGGTCAACGTGTCGGACGAAGAATTTGCCCGGCGCGCCAAGAGCTGGGCACCGCGCGAGACCGAGTATGGCTCGGGCGCGATCTGGAAGTATGCCCAGCTGGTGGGACCGGCGCGTTACGGCGCGCTGACCAACCCCGGCGCCAAGGGCGAAAAGGAGCAGTATGCGGACATTTAGGGCAGGTGCCCTTGTTTCCGTTGCGTTTTGGGCTGCGCTCGCGATTGCGGGCGTAGCCACCCCGGTCGCGGCCCAGGTGAGTGGCGTGCTGCCCTCGCTGCCGGCTGCGCCCGAGACCGCCGCCGACGCGGCGCTCGCCATGGCCAACCAGCTCGACGGGGCAGGGGGCGGCATCTCCAGCGCCGACCTCATCGCCGCGCTCGAGGACGCGGCGCTCGCCGGCCAGCCGATGGCGCTGTTCCAGCTCGGCCTGATGTACGAAAGCGGCGAAGGCGTCGACAAGGACCCGGTCAAGGCCTTCGGCTACTTCAGCCAGATCGCCGACGAGCACGCCGACACCGCCCCCAAGGGCGTCGAGGCCGATATCGTCGCGCAGTCGTTCCTCAAGATCGGCGAGTATTACCGCACCGGTCTGCCGGAAGCCGGCATCCCGAAGAACGAAGCCTATTCCAACAAGCTCGTCATGCACGCGGCGTCCTATTTCGGCGACGCCGACGCGCAGTACAAGGTCGGCGAGCTCTATCTCGACGACGCCGAACTCGGCGACAACCCGCTACAGAGCGCCCGCTGGCTCAACCTCGCCGCCCGCAAGGGACATGCCGGGGCGCAGGCAAAGCTGGGCAGCATGCTGTTCAACGGCGAGGGGATCGAGGCCGACCCGATCGAGGGGCTGATGTGGCTCACCGTCGCCTCGCGCCGCGCCGCCGGCACGGCCGATGACGCCTGGATCCACGACCTGCTCACCAACGCCATGTCTGTCGCGACGCCCGAACAGCGGAAGCAGGCCGTCGAACTCGCCGACTCGCTCGGCACCCGCTTCGGCGGACTCTGACAGCGCCGTTCAGCGGCAGTTCAGCCGCAAGGTGGCAACCATCGGGACAGTTAGCCCGTTGGTGTCCATCATGCGTTTGCCGATCATCCTCGCCCTCATCGTCGTCATCACGCTCCCCAAGGACGTGCATGGGTTCGTTGACGACCTCTCGGCCCAGGCCCGTGTCGCCACGGCCTCGATCAGCCACTTCCTCGATCGCAACAAGAGCGACGGCACCGTCAAGGTCGCCGAGGCAAGCGTCAGCAACGTGCTGAAGAGCAAGCACGACACCAGCAAGAACCTGGTCGGCAATATCCGCTAGATCCGTTGGTGATCCGCTAGAACGCGAAGGTCCCTACAACCGGCACATGGTCGCTCGGCTTGTCCTTGCCGCGCTCGGCCGAATGCACCACCGCATCCTCCAGCCGATCCGCAGCCTGCGGCGAGAGCAGCAGGTGGTCGATCCGGATGCCGTCCTTGCGCTCCCATCCAAAGGTGCGGAAGTCCCAGAACGTCAAGGACGGTTCGTCCGTGATGGCTCGGATTGCGTCGGTCAGCCCGAGGTTGAGCAAAGCGCGCCACCTCTCGGCGCTCTCGGGGCGGAAAGCAGCATCCCCCACCCACTTCTCCGGCACGGTCGCATCGACGTTGGCCGGGATGATGTTGAAGTCACCCAGGAGGATGAACGGCTCCTCCAGCGCCAGGCGCCCTTCGACGAAGCTGTGCAGGCGATCCATCCAGCTCAGCTTGTAAGTGAACTTGTCAGTGCCGACGGGATTGCCGTTGGGCAGGTAGATGCAGCACACCCGCACCACACCACCTTCGACCGAGAACACCCCCTCGATCAGACGGGACTGCTCGTCGCTGTCGTCGCCGGGTAATCCCCGCGTGACCTCGTCGAACCTGTGCTTGGCCAGAATCGCGACGCCGTTCCAGCTTTTCTGCCCAAACGTCTCGACATTGTAGCCCATCGCCTCGATCTCCATCCGAGGGAAGGCCTCATCGACCGATTTGATCTCCTGCAGGCAGACGATATCGGGCGATTCTTCTTCAAGCCACTTGAGAAGAGCGCCCTGCCGAGCCTTGACGCCGTTGATGTTCCAGGTCGCGATGCGCATGAGGAGGCTCCCGTTCGAGACGGGAGCCTAGCTACCTCAGAGCGATGCGTAAACCGCGTCGCGGATGTCCTCGCGGAACGGACCGTTGCAGCCTTCGGGGGCGACGTTGGTGCACACCATGATCGTCAGCTTGTTGGTGCGGTCGATGATCCAGTTGTGGCCCCAGGCGCCGCCCCAGTCGAGCGTACCGACCGGGCAGGGGCTCTGCGCCGCCTTCGGATCGTCGATGACGGCGCCAAGCAGGGTGAAGCGCTTGCCGGCGTCGCCCTCGCGGCGCGGCAGCGCGCCGATCTGGTTCCTGAACGCCTCGGCGACGGTCGCCGGCTTGAGGAAGGTGCCGCCGTTGTAGACCTCGAGCATTTTCATGCAGTCGTCGGCGGTTCCGCACGAGCCGCCACCGCCCGATTGCGGGGCATCGGCGCGGAAGATGCGATCGACCTGCCAGCCGGTGCCCTGCGAGTTCTCTTCGGTGATCCGGACCGGCGGCGTGACGGGAGCCTCCGGCGGATTGCCGTTGGCGTAGTTGGCGGCGACGCGGGTGGCGTCGGTCGGCGTGAAGCGCCAGTCGACCATGCCCAGCGGGGCGGCGGCGTACTTCACCACCGCAGCCTCGAGTGTCGAGCCGTTGATGGCGGCGATCACGCCGCCCAGCACGTCGATGCTGGTGCCGTAGCCCCAGGCGCTGCCCGGCGCGAACGCCAGCGGGGCCTTCGCCAGCCGGCGCAGGTTCTCATCGAGCGAGATGTAAGGGCCGGACATGCCGGGCGCGACGCCGGTCGGCGTCGTCTCGTAGGTGAGGCCGGAGGTGTGGGCGAACAGCTGCCGCAGGGTGATCGGCCGGACCGCGCCGTCCGGGCTCGCGGGGGTGAAGTAGGGCAGGTACTTGCTGACCGGATCGTCGAGCTGGAGCAGGCCGGCTTCCATCATCTTGAGCGCTGCGGTGGCGACGATCGGCTTGGTCAGCGAAGCGAGGCGGAAGATGGCGTTGCGCTCGAGCTTGCGGTTGGCCTCGCGGTCGGCCAGCCCGGCGGCGCGGGCGTAAGTCTCCTTGCCGTTCTGGTTGACCAGCACGACGCAACCGACAATGCGGCTCCCGAGCGCGGCGTCGATCGCCGCGTCGATGTTCTTCTCAAGGCTCATGAAATCCTCCCCAGATTAGGAAGGACGCTAACGGTTCGCTCGCGACATAGGCAAGCCGCCGAAAGGCTTAACCGACCAGCGGATCAGGCGACCGCGAAGCTGGTGCCGCAGCCGCAGCCCGCAACCGCGTTCGGATTCTTGATCTGAAAACTCTGGCCGATCAGGTCGTCGACATAGTCGATCTCGGCGCCGCCCATGAACTCGAGGCTCAGGGAATCGATCAGCACCGTGGCGCTGTCCTTGGCCAGTACCAGGTCGTCGTTCGCCGGGGTCTCTTTCACCAGCTTGTACTCGTACTGGAAGCCCGAACAGCCGCCACCAGCGACCACGATGCGCAGCACCGTGCCTTCGCCCTGTTTGGCGAGGATGCGGCCGATCTTCTTGGCGGCGCGGTCTGTCAAAATGACATTGTTCGGTGCTAGAGCAGCTTCAGACATCAGGTACCTTTCGGCCGCCCGCCGTGGGGCAGCGCTGGAAACCAAATCTAATATCGTTAGACGACGATGAAAAGGGTCTTGGCCGCATAATGGGTGAGCGCGCAGCCTATGCCTCCGATCCCCAGCAGAGCCGCGGCCGGCTGTTTGCGCCCGGTTCGAGCCCGACGCGCTCGGAATTCCAGAGGGATCGCGACCGCATCGTGCACTCGGCGGCGTTCCGCCGCCTGCAGCACAAGACCCAGGTATTCCTGCACCACGAAGGCCAGCACTATCGCACCCGGCTGACCCACACGCTGGAAGTCAGCCAGATGGCCCGCTCGATCGCCCGGGCGCTGGCGCTGGACGAGGACCTCGCCGAGGCGGTGGCGCTGGCGCACGATCTCGGCCACACCCCGTTCGGCCATGCCGGCGAGCGCGTGCTGCACGACAAGATGGCCGAGTGGGGCGGGTTCGACCACAACATGCAGGCGATCCGCGTCGTCACCCGGCTCGAGAACCGCTACGCCGAGCATGACGGGCTCAACCTCAGCTGGGAGGCGCTGGAGGGCATCCTCAAGCACAACGGCCCACTGACGGATCGGAAGGGCCGGCCGCTGCGCGCCGACAGGCCGCTGCCGCCGGGCCTCAACGACATCCCCGCCGCCGCGGACCTGATGACGTGGAGCTATGCTAGCCTCGAGGCGCAGTCCGCCGCCATTGCCGACGACATCGCCTACAACTCGCACGACATCGACGATGCTTTGCGCGCCGGGCTGATCCGGCTGCCCGACCTGGTCGACGTGCCGCTGGTCGGCCCGCTGGTGCGCGAGGTGCTGCAGCGCTGGCCGGATATCGAGCGCAGCCGGCAGGCGCACGAGGTGCAGCGTCGGCTGATCACCGTGCAGATCGAGGATGTGATCGCCGAGAGCAGCCGCGCCATCGCCGAGGTAGCGCCGCACTCGGCCGACGACGTTCGCAACGCTGGTCGCACCCTGATCCGCTTCTCGGCGTCGGTCGCGGCGGCGGAGCAGGGGCTGAAACGCTTCCTGTTCGAGCGGGTGTATCGGAGCGAGCAGGTGATGGGTCCGGTGCGGCACAGCCAGACCGTCGTCGGCATGCTGTTCGACCACTATCTGGTCACCGGCGCCATGCCCGGGCGGTGGGGCGAGGCGGCGCGTCATGCCATCGATCGTGCGACCCGGGCCCGCGTCGTCGCCGACTTCATCGCCGGCATGACCGACCCCTACGCACTCGAGCAGCACGCCCGCCTGTTTGACGGTGCGGGCCAGTTGCGGTAGGGGCTCAGTCCCTTCCAAAGGTACTGCCATGAACGTCTTCGCGTTGTTTGCCGCCCGTGTCGCCGACGCCCTTACGGGGCTCTATCCCTCGATCACCGAGGAAGCTCTGTCGCGCATCGTGGTGGAACCGCCGCGAGATGCCGCGCATGGCGACCTGTCGACCAACGCCGCGATGGTGGTGGCAAAGCCCCTCGACAAGAACCCGCGCGAAGTGGCGACGGCCCTCGCCGAGCATTTCAAGGCGGATGCCGACGTGACCTCGGTCGAGGTCGCGGGCCCCGGCTTCATCAACTTCCGGCTCGCCAACTCGGTTTGGCACGCGGTGCTGAAGTCGGTTGCCGCGCAGGGCGCCGATTTCGGCAAGTCGAACGTCGGCAAGGGCGAGCGGGTGAACGTCGAATACGTCTCGGCCAACCCGACCGGCCCGATGCATGTCGGTCATACGCGTGGCGCAGTGTTCGGCGACGCGCTCGCCTCGCTGATGGCCTATTCGGGCTACGACGTGACGCGCGAGTACTACATCAACGACGCCGGCAGCCAGATCGATACGCTGGCCAAGTCCACCATGCTCCGTTACCGCGAGGCGCTGGGCGAAAGCATCGAGATCCCCTCGGGCTTCTACCCCGGCGACTACCTGATCCCGGTCGGCGAGGCGCTGAAGACCGAGTTCGGCGATGCATTGCTGCAGAAGCCGGAGCCCGAAGCCCTGGCGATCGCCAAGGACCGGGTGCTGGCGGCGATGATGGACCTGATCCGGGCCGATCTCGCCCAGCTCAACATCCACCACGACGTGTTCTTCTCGGAGCGCCAGCTGCACGGGCAGGGTGGCGACATCGACACCACGCTCGACTGGCTGCGGTCCGAGGACATGATCTACCAGGGCCGGCTCGAGCCGCCCAAGGGCAAGACGCCCGAGGACTGGGAGGATCGCGAGCAGACGCTGTTCCGCGCCACCAACTACGGCGACGACGTCGATCGGCCGCTGGTCAAGTCGAACGGCGCCTACACCTATTTCGCCGCTGACATCGCCTACCACCGCAACAAGTACCTGCGCGGCTTCAAGCACATGGTCAACGTGCTGGGCGCCGACCATTCGGGCTATGTCTCGCGGCTGAAGGCAGCGGTGAAGGCGGTCTCGCACGGCGAGGCCGATATCGACGTGCGCATCTGCCAGCTGGTGCGGCTGATGAAGAACGGCGAGCCGTTCAAGATGTCGAAGCGCTCGGGCGACCTGGTGCTGCTGTCGGACGTGGTCGACGAGGTTGGCTCCGACGCCACCCGCTTCATGCTGCTCTACCGGCGGAACGACGCGGCGATGGACTTCGATTTCGCCGTGGTCAAGGAACAGACCCGCGACAACCCGGTATTCTACGTGCAGTACGCGCACGCCCGGACGTACTCGGTGTTCCGCAAGGTCGCCGAGGAAATGCCCGAGCTCGATACCTCGGCCGAAGCACTGGCCAAGGCAGATATTTCGCGGCTTTCTTCGGACGCTGATCTCGAGCTGATCAGGGCTCTGGGGCAGTGGCCGCGCATCGTTGCTTCGGCCGCAAGTGCCCATGAACCGCACCGCGTGGCGTTCTACCTCTATGAACTCGCGGCAGCATTTCACGGCTTCTGGGCGAAGGGTAACCAGGATGTTGCCTTACGCTTTGTTAACGCCGATGATTCAATGCTGACTTCGGCCCGACTCGCCCTTGTCGGTGCCGTGCGTCAGGTGCTCGTTAACGGCTTGACCCTGCTTGGTGTTAGTGCCCCGGAAGAGCTTTCATAATTCCGGCGCATTGGTTGCTAGAGTCGCCGGCTTGCTCGGCGGGGGTCAAGGCGAGCACCGTGACCACGTTCTTAGGGGGCGCTGCTTTCAATGACAGCGAGACCGCAGCAGATGCCTGATGGCCAGGATAAATCCGACGACCTGATCGCCGAGCTCGCCAAACTCATGGCGAACAACGCGCAGGGCGCCGAGCCGGAGGCCAAGCCTGCGCCCAAGCTCGTCACGCTTCCCGATGCGCCCAAGCCCGAAGGGCAGGCGCCCGCAATGGTTCGCATTCCCGGCATGGATGCGCCGGTCGCCGCAGCCCCGGCGCCCGCGCCGGCCGTCAGCGCGCCCGTCCCACCGCCGGTCGATCGGCCCGCGCCGATCTCACCCGGTGTGCTGCGTATTCCGGGCATGGACCAACCTGTCGCCGCGGCTCCGGCACCGGCCGTGAGCTCCCCGGCACCAACCGTATCGCCGCCCGAATCCAGGCCCGCAGCCTCGTTCGATTTCGGCACGCTTCCCGCGGCCTCCACCAGCTTCAAGCCCGAGCCGATGGCCAACTGGCAGGATCGCGAGATCCCCAAGCCCGTGCCGATGCGTCCGGCTGCCGTCGAGACGTCCGCTCCTGTGGCGCGCCCGGCAGTGATCGAGACGCCGTCTCCGATCCGCAGCGCAGCCGTTGAGCTTCCGAGGCCGGCGCCGTCGCACGTCGACCCGATGGCTGAGCTCGAAGCCGACCTGGCGCCGGCGGCGAAAGCCGAGGCGCCGATCGTATCCGAGGTGAAGGCCCCGGCGCCGCGCGTCGAGCCGAGCTTCTCGGCACCGCGTCCTGCTGCACCGACCCCGGTCGCGCCGCCCCCGGCGTCGCCGATGGTTGAGGCCGCCAAGGCGTCGACCACGGACGACAGCTTCGATTTCGATTTCGGCTTCGCTTCCGAGCCGCCGGCGCCGATCCCGGCCGCCGATGCGCGCCCGCAGCCAAGAGCTGCGGCACCGGCGCCCGCGTCAGCTCCGGCTCCCGCCGTGTCGACTGGTGACCCGATCGCCGACCTGATCGCGATGGAACTCGATTCCGTCGAGGCCGAGGTCATAGAAGAGGCGAAGGCCGAGCAGCGTCCGGCTCCCGTGCAGCCCGCGCCACGCAGCTTCCCGCTGCCCAGCGCCATGCCGGTGTCGCGTCCCGCATCCGGCCCGTCGCAGTTCCGCCCGCAGCCCACACCGATGTCGTCGGCTCCGGCGTCGCCGGTGCCCGCGTCGCGCCCCGAGGATCGCTTCGGCGTTGCTCCGGTTTTCGGCCCCACCAGCAAGGTGCAGGCGCCGCGGCCGCAGCCGCCCGCCGAGCGCGACCCGATGGACGAGATCGAGAGCCTGATCGGCGAAGCCGTCCGGGTCGAACTCACCAGCGACAAGCCGGCAACTCCCGTTGAACCGAGGGCATCGGCCCCGCAGTCTGCGCCCGTCGTTCCGCCGTTGACCACGGGCTTTGCGCCGCGTCGCGCGGCGATCAAGGACACCGAGCCGCAGGTGCCGTCGGCCGAGGCCGCCATTCTCGCTGCAGCCGCTGCCAGCGGCGCCGAGGTTGGCCGTATCGATGGCGGCATGAAGGCCGAGCAGAGCCCCTACAAGCGCCCGAAGGCGAAACCCGAGCGCCGTTCCGGCGGTATGCGCCAGTATGTCGGCATGGCCGTCGCTGGCACGCTGCTGCTCGCCGCCGGCTTCGGCCTCTACTGGGTACTTGGCATGGGCCGTGGCACCGACGCCGATGCGCCAGTGCTGCAGGCCGATGCAACGCCGGTCAAGCAAACGCCGCCGCCGACCACCAGCACGACCACCCAGCAGGGCTCGGTGGTGTTCAACGAACTCGACGGCAAGTCGGCTGCAGCGGCCGCCAACGAGCAGCTGGTGTCGCGCGACGATACCGCCGAGACCAGCGTCGCCGACGTGGCCCGCACCGTGGGCGAGGGTGACGACGCGGCGAGCGAGAGCGAACTCGCCAACCGCAAGGTCCGCACCGTGACGGTCCGTCCGGATGGCACCATCGTTTCGGGTGACGAGGCCGTCGCCGGCAACGAGGAACTGCCGGTCGACCGGCCTGCCGTTCCCGATCTTCCGGGCGCCGATGTGCAGCCGTCGGAACTGCTTGCCGCGGTTCCCGATGCCGCAGCCGACCCGATCGCTGCCGCCATCGACACCGCGCCGGCGGTCGATCCCACCCAGGTTTCGGCCCTTGCGCCGACCGGTCCCGCACCGACCATCGATCCGAGCATCGTGGCGCCGGTTCCGGTAGCCCGTCCCGCCGATCGCTCGGTGCTTGGTGGTGGTTCGAACCAGCGGGTCGCCGCGACGCAGCCAGTCGACCTCGTCGAAGCGCCGGCAGCTCAGGCTCCCGCTCCAGCCTCGGGTGGCAGCGGCCCGTACGTGCAGCTCAGCTCGCAGCCGACCGAAGGCGATGCGGCGTCGTCGCTACGGTCCACGCAGAACCGGCTCTCCGGCATCCTGAATGGTCGCAGCCTTGCGGTACGCCAGGTCAATCTGGGTGCCAAGGGGACGTGGTATCGCGTCGTGCTGCCGGTCGACTCCTTCCAGGAAGCGACGCAGACCTGTGCGAGCCTCAAGGCGAACGGCGTCGATTGCGTGCCGATCGGCGGTTGATCGACGCCCTCTGTTCCTTGACCTCGGTCTCGGTTAGGGACCAAGCTCGCGCGAGCTGAGCGGGCAGGCGACTATATGAGCGACACATCCACGGACTGGTTCGCGGCGCCGGACGTGCCGCGCGACGACGAAGTGATGTACGTCGACGTCGCCGGCTACGAAGGCCCGCTCGACCTGCTGCTCGACCTGGCGCGGCGCCAGAAGGTCGACCTCGGCAAGATCTCCGTGCTGGCGCTGGCCGAGCAGTATCTCGGCTTCATCGAAACGGTGCGCGAGAAGCGCATCGAGATCGCCGCCGATTACCTGGTGATGGCGGCGTGGCTCGCCTACCTCAAGAGCCGCCTGATGGTGCCGCAGGCGCCCAGCGACGACGAGCCGTCCGGCGAGATGATGGCGGCGCTGCTGCAGTTCCGGCTGAAGCGGCTCGAGGCCATGCGCAAGTCGGCGATGCAACTGATCAACCGGCCGCGCCTCGGCCGGCAGGTGCATGCGCGAGGCCAGCCCGAGCCGGTGCTGGTCGAACGCCGCAACCTCTGGGAGGCTTCGCTCTACGATCTGCTCAAAGCCTACGCCACCGGGCGCGAGCGCAACGTGCCGCAGGATTACCACCTGTTCGAGCGCAGCGTCTGGTCGTTGCAGGAAGCGCGCGAGATATTGACGCGGCTGATCGGCGAAAGCATGGACTGGGTGCCGCTCGACGCCTATCTCGACCAGTACCTGAGCAACCCCGAGCAGCGGAAGACCGCCACGGCGTCGAGCTTTGCATCGAGCCTTGAACTGGCCCGGCAGGGGCAAATAGAACTGCGCCAGACCCTGACCTTCGGCCCGCTGTTCATGCGCCGCCGCAAGGCGGATGGAAAGAAGGCCGAATGATCGACAACGACGAGTTCGACGAGCATGGCGAGATCGCCGAGCGGAACCTCAGGGTGCTCGAAGCGATCCTGTTCGCCTCCGCCGAGCCGCTGTCGCCCGCCGATATCGCGCCGTATCTGGGGGAGGGCGCTGACGTGCCTGTGCTGCTGGAGCGGCTGGCGCTGCGCTACACCGGCCATGGCGTGCAGCTGGTCCGGCGCGGCGACAAGTGGGCGTTCCGGACCGCCGACGACCTGTCGTTCCTGCTCCGCCGCGAGGAGACCGAGAGCCGGCAGCTGTCGCGCGCCGCGCTCGAGACCCTCGCCATCATCGCCTACCACCAGCCGGCCACGCGTGCCGAAGTGGAGGAGGTGCGCGGCGTTGCCAGCGGTGGCGGTACGTTCGACGTGCTGATGCAGACCGGCTGGGTGCGCATGCGTGGGCGCCGCCGCACGCCCGGGCGGCCGGTGACCTACGGGACCACGGAGGCATTCCTCGATCATTTCGGGCTCGAAAGCCTCGCCGACCTGCCGGGCCTCGAAGAACTGAAGGGCTCCGGCCTGCTGTCGAGCCGGCTGCCACCGGCGTTCCAGGTGCCGCTGCCGTTCGATGGGCCGCTGCGCGACGATGAGGACCCGCTGGAGCCGGACGACCAGGGCGAGAGCGACCCGATCCAATGACCGATATAGAAGAATTCGAGGACTGGGGCCCACGCGGCACCGCCGGCGTTGCCTTTGCGGCTGCGCTGCGGTTCGACGCAGTCGACGTGACGCTGGGTGGGCGACCGGTGCTGCGCAACTTCTCGCTGGCGCTGGTGCCGGGCGAGATCGTCTGCCTGCTCGGCGAAAGCGGCTCGGGCAAATCCACCATCCTGCGCGTCGCGGCCGGTATCCAGCGGATCGACGGCGGCACCGTGAAGATCAACGACCAGATCGTCTCCGGCGCCGGCGTTCACGCGAAGCCGGATCGTCGCGGCATCGGGCTGATGTTCCAGGATTTCGCGCTGTTTCCGCACCTGACGCTGCTGCAGAACGTAACCTTCGGGCTACGGAAGCTGGGGCGCACTGCGGCCCTGGCGCAGGCCCGGCAGGCGCTGAAGCGCGTCGGCCTCGACGATCGCGAAGCGGACTATCCGCACCGGCTTTCGGGTGGCCAGCAACAGCGTCTGGCGCTCGCGCGCTCGATCGCGCCGCGTCCCGGCATCCTGATGCTGGATGAGCCGTTCTCAAGCCTCGATGCCCGGCTGCGCGAGACGGTGCGCAACGAAACGCTGGCCGTGCTGCGCGAAACCCACGCAACGACGATCATCGTGACGCACGATCCCGAAGAAGCGATGCTGCTGGGCGACCGCATCGCGCTGCTGCGTCATGGCCGGCTGGCGCAGATCGATACGGCGTCCGAGATCTACAACCGGCCGGTCGACCTCAACGCGGCCCGCTTCTTTTCGCCGCTGAGCGAGATCGAGGCGCGGGTGCAGTCGGGCAGGGTGGAGACGCCGCTCGGTCCGGTTCCGGCCACCAAGCATGCCGATGGCACGGCTGTAACCGTGGCCATCCGGCCCATCGGGTCGCTCGATGTAGCAACCGAAGGGCCCGGGATTCCGGGCCGTGTGCTGGCCAAGCGCGATGCCATCGGCATCGACCTCTGCGAGGTCAGCGTCGCCGGTCTCGACCGCCCGATTCAGATCCGCCGCCGCGCCGATCGTAACCTTGTTGTTGGATCGGACGTATTCCTCACCCTCAACCCGGAACACGTCCTTGTGTTCGCCAAGGATTGAACCTATTTCTCTGCGCTAGTGTAAGCGTAGAGCATTCTTTCGGAGACCATCCATTCACGCGCCAGGGATTTGGGGCATCATCGTCGTCGCCATCGTGGTGATCCTGCTGTTCGGACGCGGCAAGATTGCCGGGCTGATGGGCGAAGTCGCCTCCGGCATCAAGTCCTTCCAGAAGGGCATGCGCGACGAAGAGCAGAAGCCTGCTGCGCAGATCGACGCCTCGACCACCGTCGAGCCGGCCCGCGAGACCGAAAAGGCCAAGGACGCCTGATCGTCTGACGGCCGCTCCCAGGAGCCAAAACTATGCTCGGCGTCGGCTGGACCGAAATGCTTGTGATCGGGGTCGTCGCCCTGATCGTTATTGGCCCCAAGGAGCTTCCGGCTCTGATGCGGCGTGTCGGCCAGTTTGCCGGCACCATCCGCCGCATGGGCTCGGATTTTCAGCGTGAGCTGAACAAGACCACCGGCCTCAACGAGATCACCAATCTCCGCCAGTCGGTGACGCAGCCGCTGAAGGCGACTGCTGACGCGATCCGCAAGGAATTCAACACGACGACCGCCGCCGGCGAGGTGAAGCCCTCGGGCGCCCTCAAACCGGCCGATCCCAAGGTCGAGAGCGTGGTCGACGAGATCAAGGCCGCTGCCGGGATCGCGACGCCGGCCGCTGCTGCCGCGCCGGTGATGACGCCGATCGCGCAGCCCGCCGAGGCTGCCAAGGCGCCGGTGAAGGCTGCTCGTCCCGCCAAGATCAAGGCGCCGGCCGAGAGCAAGGTCGCGACATCAGATATCGCACCGGCGAAGAAGGCCGCGCCCAAGGCGAAGAAGCCAATCGACTCGCCGGCTCCGGTCGAGGCGATTGCGCCTGCCAAGACCGCGCCTGCCAGGAAGGCCACCGTCAAGGCGGCCACGCCCGTTGCCAAGGCCGAGAGCGTCGCCGCCAAGCCGGCCACCAAGGCTGAGCCGGCCAAGACGGTGAAAGCCGCCGCTGCCAAACCCGCCGCGACCAAGAAGCCCGCCACCAAGAAGCCGGCTGCTGCCGCCAAGAAGCCGTGACCATGGCCGAACAGACCAAGCTCGAAGCGCCCAAAGACGCCCCTGAGGTCGAAAAGGATGAGCTCGCCGGGAGCGAGGCTCCGCTGCTCGACCACCTGATCGAGCTGCGCAAGCGGATGATCCGCTCGCTGCTGGTGATCTTCGGCCTGCTGATCGCCTGCTTCTTCTTCGCCGGCACCATTTTCGACGTGCTGGTGCAGCCCTATCGCGAGGCGGTCGCGCCGGCTCCCGTGGAGCTGATCTACACCGCGCCGCAGGAATTCTTCTTCACCCAGCTCAGCCTCGCCTTCTTCGGCGCGCTGTTCCTGGGCTTCCCGTATCTCGCCACCGAGGTCTACGGCTTCGTGGCGCCCGGGCTCTACAAGAAAGAGCGCAAGGCGTTCATTCCGTACCTGGTCGCGACGCCGGTGTTCTTCATCCTCGGCGCCTGCATGGTGTATTTCGCCGTCCTGCCGCTCGCCATGCGCTTCTTCCACTCCATGGAGACCACCGAGATCACCATGCTGGTGAAGGTCTCGGAGTATCTGGGGCTGGCGATGACGCTGATCATCGCCTTCGGCATCTGCTTCCAGCTGCCGGTGGTGCTGACGCTCCTGGCGCAGATCGAACTGGTGTCGTCGGCATCGCTGAAGAAGGGGCGTCGCTACGCCATCGTCGGCATCCTGGTGTTTGCCGCCTTCATCACGCCGCCCGATCCGATCTCGCAGATCGGCCTCGCGCTGCCGATGTACCTGCTCTACGAGATATCGATCCTCTCGGTCCGCTGGATCGAGAAGCGCCGCGCCGCTGCGCTTGCTGCCGCGGGCACCGAGGCGACCGACGTCGAGAAGTCCGAGTAGGGTCACTCCGGCGAGCGCAGCCGTCAGGGACTTGCGCTCGCACCCCAATCCGGTAAAGCAGAGCCCTTCTCCCGCCGCAGGTCTCTCCATGCTCGATATCAACTGGATCAAAGCCAATCCCGCCGCGTTCGACGCTGCGCTCGCCGAGCGCAAGAACGTGCCGTTCAAGGCCTCCGAGCTGATCGCCATGGATGACTCCCGCCGCAGCGCCATCGCCGCGGTCGAGGACGCGCAGGCCAAGCGCAACGCCATGTCGAAGCTGATCGGCCAGGCCAAGGCGCAGAAGGACGAGGCCAGGGCCAACGAGCTGATGGCCGAAGTCGCGACCCTCAAGGACGCGATCCAGGCCGGCGAGGCCGCCCGCAAGGAAGCGGAGGAGGGGCTGCGCAACGCGCTGCTCGTCATCCCGAACATTCCGCTCGAAGAAGTGCCGCGCGGCGCCGACGAGGCTGACAACAAAGAGTATTTCGGGCTCAACGGTTCGCCCGCGACGGTGGCCAAGGCGCGCCCGGCGAAGCCGAGCTTCAGCTACAAGCCGAAGGAGCATTTCGAAACCGGCGAGGCGCTGGGCGAGATGGACTTCGAGGTCGCCGCCAAGATTTCGGGCGCCCGCTTCGTCGTGCTGAAGAGCCACCTGGCGCGGCTCGAGCGCTCGATCGGCCAGTTCATGCTCGACCTGCATGTCGATGCGCACGGCTACACCGAGGTGCAGCCGCCGCTGCTGGTGAAGGACGACGCGCTCTACGGCACCAACCAGCTGCCGAAGTTCGCCGACGACCTGTTCTTCACCCCGCATGGCGAAAGCCGGCTGGCGCTGATCCCGACGGCCGAAGTGCCGCTGACCAACTTCGTGCGCGACAGCATCCTCGCGGAAGACGAGCTGCCGCTGCGCCTGACGGCGCTGACGCCGTGCTTCCGCTCCGAGGCTGGGTCGGCCGGGCGCGATACGCGCGGCATGCTGCGGCAGCATCAGTTCAACAAGGTCGAGATGGTGGCGATCACCACGCCGGAGACCTCGGGCGACGAGCATGAGAAGATGCTCAGCGACGCCGAGGATGTGCTGAAGCAGCTGGGCATCCACTACCGGGTGATGATGCTGTCGACCGGCGACATGGGGTTCGGGGCGCAGAAGACCTACGACCTCGAGGCCTGGCTGCCGGGGCAGGACACCTACCGCGAGATCTCGTCGGTGTCGGTGTGCGGTGATTTCCAGGCGCGTCGCATGGATGCGCGGGTGAAGGGCAAGGACGGGAAAATCCGTCATGTTCATACGCTAAACGGCTCGGGTGTCGCCGTGGGCCGGGCCTTGATCGCCGTGATGGAAAACTACCAGCAGGAGGATGGCTCGATCGCCATTCCCGAAGTGCTGCAGCCCTATATGAAGGGCCTCAAGTCGATCGGTGCGCGCTCGTGAGGATCCTTATCACCAACGATGACGGCGTGGATGCTCCGGGCATCGCGGTGATGCGCGAGATCGCGCTGACGCTCAGCGATGACGTGTGGGTGGTGGCGCCCGATGGCAACCAGTCCGGCGCGGCGCACCGCTTTACCTTCGGGCGCGAGCTTGGGGTGGACAAGCGGGACGAGCGGACGTTCTCGATCGTCGGCGGTTCGCCGGCGGACTGCGTCGTCGCCGGGATGACGCATATCTGCAAGGACCGTAAGCCCGAGCTGGTGCTGTCCGGCATCAACAACGGCCAGAACCTCGGCGATATCCTCAACTGCTCCGGCACGGTGGCCGGCGCACGCGAGGGGGCGCTGCACGGTGCGCTGGGCATCGGCATCAGCCAGGGCGTCGACTACGAGCGCGGCACCGACATCGACTGGACCAACTCGCGCACCTATGCGGCGCGCGTGGTGAGCCAGCTGCTGGCGCAGGTGAAAAGCCGCGGCGAGGTCTATTTCAACGTCAACATCCCGTTCTGCGCGCCCGAAGACGTGGCCGGCATCCGGGTGGTGCCGTTCCAGCGCTTCGCCCGCTCACCCATGGCGTATTATCCGAGCGACAATGCCGGAAAATTCTTCATCGCCATCCCCGAGACGCCGAAGCCGCTCGACGAAGAGCATGATTTCCGCCTCGCCATGCACGGCAACGCCATCACGGTGACCCCGCTGATGCTGCAGCACACGCATTACGAGATGGTCGGCCAGCTGGATGGCGCGCTGGCGCTCTGATCGGCCGTACTGAACGGATTGAACGCATTTCGTTCAGTTCGTTGGCCTCTGCATTTCCTGTCATCGTTCGGCTCCGCGTGGTTTTTCGTTGAGAGCATCATCGCATCGCCGCGGAGTGCGGGGATAGGTCGAGCGGCACTATCCATCGGTGGCTCCCTCATCACCGGGCTTGTCCCGGTGATCCAGCCGACGCGCGTCGGCGCGGCGAGAGGAGTCGTTTCACGCGGCAGACGCCGCGTGGCTGGATTGCCGGGACAAGCCCGGCAATGAGGGCGTTCCCTAAGCAATCGGGTTAGAGGTAGGACAGCTTGGCTGCCATGCTGCGCCGCCGGTTTGCCCCCGAGATGAACGGGTTCTGAAGCGTTGTTCTGGGTGTGGGTTCCTTAACCCTACCGAGTCCTGAATCCGCCCTCGGACGATTTGAGCAAATTGCTTCGCATTTAAATCACTCTTTACCTTAACGCCCTAATCTCCAGTCCATTGAGTACCTGCGTAGAGTGGACTGATGAGTAACCGCGTGACCGGTAAGACGTTTAGAACCG
>JAESFN010000365.1_pt1 | contig 47401 bp, 45 predicted proteins | sample 9269411 | NCBI WGS metagenome assembly JAESFN01 (sample SAMN14505399, study PRJNA617100) | algae metagenome | isolation source: Iphinoe sp. HA4291-MV1 and co-occurring heterotrophs from trail next to... | place: USA: Maunawili Falls, Hawaii | collected 2009-07-25
CTCAACCGCGAAGGCCTTCGCTATCCTCAAGAATTCGTCCGCCACAAGATGCTCGATGCTGTCGGCGACCTGGCGCTTGCCGGTTTCCCGATGCTCGGTCACTACCGGTCGTGCCGCGGCGGCCACCGTCTCAATGCCAACGTGCTCAAGGCGCTGTTCGCTGACGCCTCCGCCTGGACGATGGTTCAAGTTCCGCGGATTCGCGAGGCGATCGTGCACACGACCCCTCACCTGGCGGTTGCCGCGGGCGAGTGAGTCGCCGCTTCGGCTGTCTTGGTGGACGCATGCGAAGAACATGTGCCGGATACGGGTTGCGGGATCGCAACCCCGCGAAAGGGTTCCAGGCTCTGCCGGGTCGCTGGCCTCATCTCCACCATAATCAAGTCGTTTCAAGATATTGGATACGCGCAACTTCTGCTTGGGACGGACCTTTCGGGCAGCGCGACTCGTGTGCTAGCAGTCAGGGCAGGCCGTGAGATGGGCTGCGTCGACGGGCGAGACGGACGCAGCGTTCAACGAGCAAGGGGCGGAAGTCAGGTGAAAGCAGGGGGTCGAGCCAGCCTCGGACATCGCCTGGAGCGCGCTGTGCGCGCCGCGGCGGTCTGCGGCCTGATCGCTTTGCTCGCTGGGTGTGCATCGAGCACCGATAGCGCCAAGCTGCTCAACCCCGATCCGCCGGCCAAGATGTTTGCCGACGGCGACGCCCTGATGTCCAAGGGCCGCTTCAACGACGCCGCCAAAAAATTCGAAGATCTCGACCGCGACCACCCGTACGCGCCGGAGGCTCGTCGCGCCATCGCCATGGCCGCGTATGCCTATTTCCGCGCTGGCAAGTCCGAGGAGGCGATCGCCACCGCACGCCGCTACACGACCATGCATCCGGGCACCAAGGAGGCCGCGCTCGCCCACCACATCATCGCTTCGGCATACTTCGAGGACATGCGCGGCCCCAATCGCGATCAGTCGAATACCCGCAAGGCGGTGGCCGAGCTCAAGACGCTGAAAGCGCGCTATCCGGACAGCCCCTATGCGCGCGATGCCGACAATCGCATTCGCATCGGCGAGGACTCGCTGGCCGCCTCCGAGATGGAGGTCGGGCGCTACTATCTCAATCGCAAGAACCACGTCGCCGCTATCAATCGCTTCAAGACGGTGGTCACCGAGTACCAGACGACGGCCCATGTCGAGGAGGCGCTGATGCGCCTGACCGAGTGCTATATGGCGCTCGGCATCCGTAACGAGGCCCAGACGGCGACGGCGGTGCTCGCGCACAACTTCCCGAACTCGCCGTGGTACAAGGACGCCTACGCCCTGTTGCAGTCGGATGGGCTGGAGCCGCGCGAGGATACCGGGTCGTGGCTCAGCCAGGCCTGGAAGGGCATCAAGATCCCGAAGCTGAGCCTCGGCGGCAGCGGCTGAGCCGCGCGTAGCGACCGCTGGGACGTGTTGCCAGTGCCCGCATAAGGCACTTACTTGGGGGCCGTGCCGACCTCGGTCTCGAGCTTGGCCAGCTCCTCCTTGACCCGCCCCAGCTCCTGGCCCCGCCGCGCCATCTGCATGTGCACCTTGGAGATTTCGGTCTGGGCCGCGCGATTGCGCATCAGCTCGAACAGCCGGTTCTGATCGTCCCGAATCGCCTCGCTGATCTGGCGGCTGCGCTCGCGCAGTTGCGCCAGCCGCACGATGGCCTCGGTATCGGCCTGACCCGATTTGCGCTGCAGCTCGGCTTCGAGCGAGCGCATGCGCTCCTTCAAGGCCTCGACCTCGGAGCCCTCCAGGGGTGCCGGCTTCTGCATCATCTGCGGCGCCGAGGCGAGGTGGAAATAGAACTCGCCGGTGAGTGAGGAATGATCCCACGGAACCTGCCGGCCGCCGGTCGCCGCCAGCACGTCCTTGCGGACATCGACCATGACGGCCGTCAGCGAGCGCCCCGGCTCGCCGACGTGCTTGGCCAGCGCCGCCGTGAACGGCGAGTTGGCCCCGCCGCCGTCGAGCGCGACATTGCCGGGCTGTGTCGAGAACGCGATGAACGTGCCGACCCCCGTTTGCACCTGGGCCAGGCCCGATCCGACGGCCGCGGAGCGCGTTCCCATCGAGCGGGCGAGGTTGCGCGCAAGCGGATTGTCGCGGCAGGCATCGAGAATGACGATGTTCGTCTTGCCCTCGCGCTCGAGCTCCATCTGCCGCTGGACGAAGTCGAGCCGTACCGCCTCGAAATCGAGGTCTCTCTCGCTCTCGAGCTTGGCGTCGACGGGCACGAGGAAGTTCTGGCCGCCGACCTGAAGTCCGTGCCCGGCATAGAAGAACAGTCCGGCGTCTGCCTTGCCGAGCGCGCGAGCGAAGTCGCGGACCTTGCCGTCGAAGCCGCGCTTGTCGAGATCGGTCCCCAGGATGACGTGAAAGCCCAGGTCCTTCAGCGCGGCCGACATCGCTTTGGCGTCGCTGACCGGATTGGCGAGAGCTGTTGCGTGCTGGTAGCCCGAATTGCCGATCACCAGCGCCACCCGCTCTTGTGCAAGCGCCGGGGCGATCGCGATGAGCCAAGTGGCAGCCAGTGCGGAAAGTGCGCGCGTCACGAGCATCAGTGCCCCCCGAGCCGATGAGCCTGACGCAACCACAGCACGCGATTGTGACGCTTCAAAGCAGGCCACGCGCCTCCGCATCGTGGAAAGGACAAGCGCGCTAAGCTCTTGATTGGGCGGACGGGAACGGGCAGCTTGACCCGCGATTTGCGACCATCGGCCGGCCGTTTCGTCCCAGTGATCTCGAAGAAGAACAGCGTGAGCCCGAAGAAAAAGACCGCCACTCCCAAGGATGTCGAGGCGCTCACGCTGGAGGAGGCGCGCCGCGAGCTGGCTCGGCTCGCCCCCGAGATCGCCCGCCACGATCGGCTCTACTTCCAACAGGACGCGCCGGAAATCTCGGATGCCGACTACGATGCGTTGCGCCGGCGCCATGCCGCCATCGAGGCGCGATATCCCGAACTGATCGCGCCCGACAGTCCATCGCGCACCGTCGGCGCCGCCCCGGCTACGGGCTTCGGAAAAGTCCGCCACGACGTACCCATGCTGTCGCTCGGCAACGCCTTCGCGGACGAGGACGTCGTCGAGTTCGTCGAGCGGGTGCGCCGCTTTCTCGCATTGAAGGACGGCCAGGCGCCGGAGTTCACCGCCGAGCCCAAGATCGACGGCCTGTCGATCTCGTTGCGCTATGAAGGCGGCCGGATGACCGGAGCTGCCACTCGAGGCGACGGCACCGAGGGCGAGAACGTCACCGCCAACGTCGCCACCATCAAGGCAATCCCGCACCGCCTCAAGGGCAACGACGTGCCCGACGTCATCGACGTGCGCGGCGAGATCTATCTGGCCCACGACGATTTCCGTCGCTTGAACGAGGCTCAGGCCGCAGCCGGCGACAAGGTCTTCGCCAACCCGCGCAACGCCGCTGCCGGCTCCCTGCGCCAGCTCGACGCGACGATCACCGCCTCCCGCCCCCTCCGCTTCTTCGCCTATGCCTGGGGCGAGGCGACGCCGCTCCCCGCCCGCACCCAGTGGGACATGGTTCGCGCCTACGAGCGCTGGGGCCTGCCGGTGAACCCGCTCATGCGGCTCTGCCGCACGCCCGAGGAGATGCTCGCGTTCTATCGCCGGATCGGCGAGGAGCGCGCCCGCCTCGCCTACGACATCGACGGCGTCGTCTACAAGGTGAACCGTCTCGACCTGCAGGAGCGCCTAGGGTTCGTCAGCCGCGCGCCGCGCTGGGCGCTCGCCCACAAGTTTCCCGCCGAGCAGGCGACCACCGTGCTCCGCGACATCGAGATCCAGGTCGGCCGCACCGGCGCGCTGACCCCCGTGGCCAAGCTCGAGCCGGTGACCGTCGGCGGCGTCGTCGTCTCCAACGCGACGCTGCACAACGAGGACGAGATCGCCCGCAAGGACGTGCGCATCGGCGATACCGTGATCGTCCAGCGCGCCGGCGATGTCATCCCGCAGGTCGTCGCCGTCGTGAAGGACAAGCGTCCCAGAGGCGCCAAGCCCTACGTCTTTCCCGAGACCTGTCCCGTCTGCGGCAGCCACGCCGTCCGCGAGGTCGACGAGAAGACCGGCACCGCCGACGTCGTGCGCCGCTGCACCGGCGGGCTCATCTGCCCGGCTCAGGCCAAGGAGCGCTTGAAGCACTTCGTCTCGCGCAATGCCTTCGACATCGAGGGTCTCGGCGGCGAGCGCATCGAGCTGTTTTACGACGAGGGCCTGATCATGCGCCCGGCCGACATTTTCACGCTCGAGCAGCGCGAGGTGCGCAAGGAGGCGAAGCTCGAGGACCGCAAGGGCTTCGGCAAGAAGTCGGTCGAGAACCTGTACAAGGCCATCGCGGCCCGCCGCAAGATCGGCCTCGACCGCTTCATCTATGCGCTCGGCATCCGCCACATCGGCGAGACGACGGCCCGCGACCTGGCGACCGCGTTTGGCACCTTCGATGTGTTCCGCACCGCCGCCGAAGCCGCCGCCAAGGGCGGGCGCGGCAGCGAGGCATGGGCCGACATCGACGCCATCGAGGGCATCGGCGATACCGTGGTCGAGGCGCTGGCCGATTTCTTCGGCGAGGAGCACAACGTGTCCGCCGTCGACGACTTGCGCGCCGAGGTCAACGTCGAGGGCTTTGTCCGCCCGCGCGCCGTCGCCTCTCCCGTCACCGGCAAGACGGTCGTATTCACCGGCAGCCTCGAAAAGCTCTCGCGCAGCGAGGCCAAGGCCCAGGCCGAGCGCTTCGGCGCCAAGGTTTCGGGCTCGGTGTCCAACAAAACGGACTATGTGGTGGCCGGTGCCGACGCCGGCTCCAAGCTGACCAAGGCCCGCGAGCTGGGCGTCGCGGTGCTGACCGAGGACGAGTGGTTGGGGCTCATCGGGCAGGCCTGATCCGGCCCCGCACGTCAATTTCCTTCAAGACCCCCGATTGGGCCTTGTGCTAGGACCCGCCCATGGCGAACGCGATACCAGAAGGCCTCCACATCGACCCCGAGGCGCTCGCGCGCTCCGGGGCCACGCACGATCGCGTGCGCTTCTGGCGCGATGCCCGCTACAACGGCCTCGAGTGCCTGGTGGCGACCTTCCGCGACCACCGCTACGCGCCCCACACCCACGACACCTATGTCGTCGGCGTGATCGAGGGCGGCTGCGAGAGCTATCGCCTTCGTGGTGTCCGCCACTATGCGGCGGCCGGCGAGCTGTGCTTCGTCAATCCCGGGGAGGTCCACGACGGCGAACCCGTGGGCGGCGCCTACACCTACCGCATGACCTACCCGACGGTGGACCTGTTTCGTGCCATCTCCGAGGACATCTTCGGCCATCGCGCCGCCAGCACCCCGGTCTTCGCGCATGGCGTCGCGCGCGATCCCAAGGGGTATCGGCTGTTCTCGCAGGCTCACCGCCGGCTGGAGGCGGGCGGCGACCGGCTTGCCGCCGATCAGGCGTTGCTCGAAACCTACGCCTATCTCATCGCCCGCCACTCGAGCCACGCCCGCGCGCTCGCGCCCGCGGGCAACGAGCAGCGCCGCGTTGCCGACATGTGCGCCTACCTCGACGCCCATCACGCCGAGTCCGTCGCCCTGGCCGATGTGGCCCGCGTCGCCGGGCTCGGGCCCCATCACGCGTTGCGCGTGTTTCGCAAGGCGCTCGGTATCACACCGCACGCCTTTCTTACCGACATCCGCGTGCGCGCCGCCGCCCGGCTGCTCCGTGACGGGGCGACGCCCGGCGATGCCGCCACCGCCTGTGGATTCTGCGACCAGAGCCATCTGACGCGAGCCTTCAAGGCGCGAACCGGTGTCACGCCCCGCGCCTTTGCCGTTGGCTGAGCCACCTGCCCCTCCCAGAACGCCACCCAGCCTCACATGTCGCCATGACCATGCCGAGTGAAACCCTCAGGACGTCGTTCGCGGCCGAGTTCCGCGCCGGTGCCGCGACGATTGCCCCGGCCGCCGTCGCAGTCGTGCCGTTCGCGGTGCTGTTCGGCGCCTTGGCCGCGCAGAAAGGCCTCTCGATGCTCGAGGTCGGCCTGATGAGCGGGCTCGTCTTCGCCGGCAGCGCCCAATTCGTATCCGTCGACATCTGGCGCGAGCCTGCGCCGTGGTTGCTGCTTGCCTTCACCACGCTGATCATCAACCTGCGCCACGTCATGATGGGTGCGTCGTTGAGCCGGCGGCTGGGCGCCTTCAGCCCCCCATCCCGCGCCGCGGCTGTGTTCCTGATGGCCGACGAGATCTGGGCGCTGGCCGAGCGCCGCGCCGCCGATACCCGCCTGACCCCCGCCTTCTATGCCGGCATGGCGGTGCCGCTTTACATCAACTGGATCGGCTGGACGGTGGCCGGCGCCGGCCTCGGTGCGGCGATCAGCAACCCCGCGGCCTGGGGCTTCGACTTCGCCTTCATCGCGATCTTCATCGGCCTGATCGTCGGGTTCTGGAAGGGGCCGGCGACCGGCATCGTGATCGCCGCCAGCGCCATCACGGCCATTCTCGTCGAGCGCCTGGCGGGCGGCGTCTGGCACATCGTGGCCGGCGGCCTGGCCGGCATGATCATTGCTGCCATCGGAGTAGGCGCGCGCCGTGACGCTTGATCCGATGAACCTCCTCGCCATCGTGGCGATGGCAGCCGTCACCTACGCGACCCGCATTGCCGGGCTGTGGTTCGTACAGGCCGTGCGCCCGACCCCGCTGGTCCAAGCGGCCCTCGACGCCGTTCCGGTGGCCGTGCTGACCGCCGTCATTGCGCCTTCGTTGATGAAGGGCGGCCCGGCCGATATGGCCGCCGCCGCGATCACCGCACTGGCCGCTTTTCGCGTGCCGCTGCTCCCCGCCGTCGTCATCGGCGTCGGGAGCGTGATCGCGTTGCGGGCCCTGGTTGCCCTGTAAGGGCAGATCACCGTGCTGGGCGAAAAAATCTTCGCTCCCATGTCGATCTCGCGCCCTGCCGCTCGTCGTCCCTGTAAGAGCGCGGGCTGAAGCCCGGCAATTCAAGAAGGGGCGCAGGTCATGGAAACGATTATCCTCACCACCCAGGTTGTCTGCTACGGGGTCGGCATCGTCTCGGCATCCTTGAATATCGCTGGTTTTGTGCGCCGTCGGCGGCGTTTCAGGCTGCGGCGCGCTGCGACAAACCCATGCGCCGCGGAGCAGGCATGAGCAGGCCGGCCTTGAAGGTGGCGAGCAGACGCGGTTCAGTGTCGGCGCTTTGCTACGCCTCCCTCATCGGAGCCCTCGGAATATGACGCTCGAATCCGCTGCCGCATTTGCCGCTGCCTTCTTCCTCCTGGCGCTTGCACCGGGGCCTGGCCTTGCCGCCATTGTCTCGCGAACGCTCGGAACGGGCCTGGCCAGCGGCTTTGCCGTTACGACCGGCCTCGTCGTCGGCGATTTCATCTTCATGGGCGTGGCCGTGGTTGGGCTCTCCGCCATCGCGGCTGCCATGGGTCCCCTGTTCCAAGTGGTGAAGTATGCCGGCGCGGCCTATCTCGTGTGGCTCGGCTATCACGCCATCACCAGCGCCGCCCGCCCGATTGCGGTTGAACGGCAAGCATCGGTCACACTGTGGCGGGATGTCGGAATCGGCCTGCTCGTGACGCTTGGCAACCCCAAGCCGATCCTGTTCTACGGCGCGCTGCTGCCGACATTCCTCGATATGACCCGCATCGGCGTCGCCGACTATGCAGTGCTCGCCGCCATCGTGGTCGGCATCTCCTATCTCGTCTACGGCGGCTACATGCTGCTGGCCGACCGCACGCGCCGCCTCGTGGCCTCGACGCGCGCGATCCGCCGGCTCAATCAGGCGACCGGCACCATGCTCATCGGCTCCGGCGTCCTCGTCGCCACGCGCTAGGCGGTGTCCTCAGGGGCGCTGTCCGATCGGCGGCAGCCGCGGCTCGACCGGTGACGATTGGATGATCGACGTGTTGGTCATCGCGTAGGGGATGATCTTGTCGATCAGTCCTTCGAGCTCTTCGACCGAGCCCACGTAGGCGCGGGCGATGAAGCAATCCTCGCCCGTGACGCGGTCGCACGCGACGATCTCCGGCAGCGCGGCCAGCAGCTCGGCCACCTTGTGAAGGCGGCCCGGCACCGGCCGGACGCGCAGCCACGCGGCGATCGGTAACCCGAGCGCCCTCGGATTGATCTGCACCGAGTAGCCCTGGATCACGCCGGCCTCCTCGAGTCTCTTGATCCGCTCGGACACACTCGGCGCCGATAATCCGACAGCCCGGGCCAGCTCGGCGATGCTGGTCCGCGCATCGGCCGCCAGCGCAAGCAGGAGCTGTGTGTCGATCTTGTCGATATCGCCATTTTCATATCGCAGGCGTTTCATGGGATTGACCTGTGATCACAAGCCGTCTTCTCGATAAGGCTATCCCTATCCCCATAGATATGGGGCGTTCCGGCTCTCATGATAAGCCATCAGGAGAGCCGCCATGTCCACATCCCAACGGGGTCTTCGGGCGCACCAGCGAGTACGTCCCTCCACACGTCTGGTTTGCGGTCAGCGCCGTGTTCCACTACCTCGGGCCGTCGTTCGCAGTGCTCTTGTTTCCGGCCGTCGGCGTCCTCGGCGTCGCCTGGCTCCGGATCGCGTCGGCCGCCGCCGTATTCGCGCCGTGGACGAAACCTTGGCGCACGATCGCAAGCGCGGATCCGCGGACACGGTGGCTTTTGGTTGGTCTCGGCGCATGCCTTGCGATCATGAACGCGGCCTTTTACTTGGCTCTCGACCGGCTGCCCATGAGCCTCGTGGCCGCCATCGAGTTCGTCGGGACCATCGGCGTCGCGCTCTACGGCCTTCGCACGGCACGCAATCTCGCAGCCCTCATGGTCGCTGTGCTCGGCGTCTTCATTCTGATCGATGTTACCTGGTCCGGCGACCCGCTCGGCCTGTTCTGGGCCGTGCTCAACGGGGCGCTCTTCGTGGGCTACATCATGCTCGGCCACAAGATTTCTGAGGGTGGCGCGAGCGGCGGCATCGAGCGGCTCGGCGCCGCCATGGCGATTGCCTTTGTGTGCGTCATGCCGATCGGCTTTGCCGAGGCGATGCGGGCATTCGGCTCGCTGGAGTTGATTCTCGCCGGGATCGGTGTCGGCATCTGCTCGTCGGTCATTCCCTACGTCTGCGATCAGCTCGCCATGTCGCGCCTCCCGCGCGCCAGCTTCGCCCTGCTGCTGGCGCTGCTGCCCGCAACCGCGACCATTGTCGGCGCCATCGTCCTGGCCCAGATCCCGACCGTGAAGGATCTCGTCGGCGTGAGCCTGGTCATGCTCGGTGTGGCGATCCACAAACCGGCGGCAGCCTGAGGCGCGTCCGCAAGTTCCCCCGTGGCCTTGCCTCACCTTCGCGCTTTGCCGTATCGTGCGGACGTCGAAAAAGGCGGCACCGGTGTGGTTAGCCCGGTCGCTCACGACGTGAGCTCTGTCTGGCGCGGGAGCGCCAAGTCCCACGACCCGATCGACCGAGGCAATCGGGCCTCGGCGCAACGATGGGGCGTGAGAAACATGCATAAGATGCAACAGCAGATTTCGGTCATTACGCTTGGCATTGCCGACCTTGCGCGATCGCGCCGATTCTACATCGAGGGTTTCGGGTGGACCCCGGTGTTCGAGAACGCGGAGATCGCTTTCTATCAAATGAACGGGTTGATGCTTGGCACGTGGCTGACGGATCGTCTCGAGGCCGACTCGCGGCGGCCGGGCCTGGTACGGCCGGGCGCATTCTCCCTGGCACACAACGTCGCCGCCCGTGCGGACGTCGAGCCTGCGCTCGACCGTCTCGTGCGCTTCGGCGGGCGCCTGCTCAAGGCTGCGGTCGAGCCGCCTCATGGCGGGTTCAGCGGCTACGTCGCCGACCCCGACGACCATGCCTGGGAGATCGCGTGGAATCCGGCCTGGCCGATCAGCCCTAAGGGCCATGTGACCTTCGGCATCTAGGTCGAATGAGGGCGGCAGCGGAGCCGAATGGCTCCGCTGCCGTGCCGGTTTGCAACGCCGCGCTGATTAACCTTCCTCGGGCGGGCTTGCGGCCCCCCGACGCTCCTTGAGACCTTGCCGGCGGATCGGCGCGCTCCCACCTTCGTGACGCCAGTAGGAACCGGAGAGAGACCCATGATGGACCCCAAAAAGGTCGCGGAGCGACGCAAAGCTCCCCTCGACACCCCGACGGACCTCAAAGGCAATGCCGTGCGCGACATTGCCGGCGCGCTCAACGCACTGCTGGCCGACGTGTTCGCCGTGTATCTCAAGACGAAGAATTTTCACTGGCACGTCAGCGGCCCGCATTTCCGCGACTATCACCTGCTCCTCGACGAGCAGGCCGCCCAGATCCTCGCCATGACCGACGAGCTGGCCGAGCGCGTGCGCAAGATCGGCGGCACCACGGTGCGTTCGATCGGCCACATCGCGCGACTGCAGCGCGTGCTCGACAACGATGCCGATTTCGTCGACCCGCTCGACATGCTGGCCGAGCTCAGGGACGACAACAAGGATCTGCTCGGTCGTCTGCGCGAGGCGCACGAGCTGTGCGACGAGCACAAGGACCTGGCGAGCGCCAGCCTCATCGAGAACTGGATCGACGAGGGCGAGCGGCGCGTATGGTTCCTGTTCGAGGCGAGCCGCCGTCGCGGCTGACCGCTTATGCCAGCGGCGCGGTCGCGGCCTCGAGCCACGCCCGCTCCTCCGGGCCGAGCTCGGGTCCGATCAGCGCGCTGACGCGGGCGTGATAACGGTCCATCCACGCCCGCTCGTCGGCGCTCAGCATCTCGGTCACGATGAGTCGGCGGTCGATCGGCGCCAAGGTGAGCGCCTCGAATGCCATCATCTCGCGTTCGCCCCCCGGGATCGGCTGGGGCGGCGTCACCAACACCAGGTTCTCGATGCGGATGCCGTAGGCGCCCTCCTTGTAGTAGCCGGGCTCGTTGGAGCAGATCATGCCCGGCTCGAGCGGCGCCATCCCGCGCTTGGAGATCGACTGCGGCCCCTCGTGCACCGACAGATAGCTGCCGACGCCATGGCCGGTGCCGTGATCGAAGTCGAGGCCGCGCTGCCACAGCGCAGCCCGCGCCAGCGGGTCGAGCTCGACGCCACGCGTGCCCACCGGGAAGTGCGCCACCGCAATCGCGATATGCCCCTTCAGCACCAGCGTGAACCGCTCGCACATCTCCCGCGTCGGCGTCCCGATCGCCACCGTGCGCGTGATGTCGGTGGTGCCGTCGACGTACTGTCCGCCCGAGTCGAGCAGGAACAGCTCGCCGGCTCCGAGCGTGCGATTGGTCGCCTTGGTCACCCGATAGTGCACGATGGCGCCATGCGGGCCGCTGCCTGAGATCGTATCGAAACTGATCTCCTTGAGCGCCTGTGTCTCGGCGCGAAAGAATTCGAGTTTCTCCGCGGCCGCGATCTCGTCGATGGTCCCCGCCGCCGTCTGGCGGTCGAGCCAGGCGAGGAAGCGCGTCACCGCCACGCCGTCTCTCAGGTGCGCCGCTCGCGTCCCCTTGATCTCGGCATCGTTCTTGCGGGCCTTCGGCAGGATGCACGGGTCCTGCCCGCGGCGAATGCGCTTGGCCCCGCCGAGCTGCTGGGCAAACCACCACGAGGCCGTTTCGGGGTCGAGGCGCACGCGCTTGCCGTCGCTCTTGAGTGCGGCGAGGCGCTTGGCCAGCTCATCGGGTGAAAGCAGCGTCGCAACCGGCGCAAGGTGGCTGCGCGCCTCCTCGGTGATCTTCTCTGGCCGCACGAACAGCTCGGCCTTGCCCTCGCGTGGGACGATCGCAAACGCCAGCACCACCGGATTGTGGGCGACGTCCGCGCCACGGATGTTGAAGATCCAGGCGATCGAGTCGGGCAGCGTCAAAGCCACCGCGTCCTCGCCTGCCTCGGCGAGCAGCTTTTGCAGCGCCGCGATCTTGTCCTCAGCCGGCACCCCTGCGTACTCGAGGGGATGCGGCTTGACGGGCCCCGCCGGCGGCGCTGGCCGCTTGCGCCCCCACGCGCTGTCGACGAGGTTGCGCGAGAGCGCCTTCAACCGGATCTTCTTGGGTGCCAGCGCGTCCTCGAGGCGCTCGATCTCGGCCAGCGTATGCAACTTGGGATCGAACCCGACCGTCGCGCCCTCCGGTAGCGTGAGCTTCAGCCAGTCAGCCGGACGGTTCTGCGGCACCTGCAGGATCTCGAAGAGGCTGGTATCGATCTGCGAGCGGGCCTGGAGCGTATAGCGCCCGTCGAGGAACAAAGCGGCCGTGCTGGGCCCGACCGCAGCCGAGCCCGCGGACCCCGAGAACCCCGTCAGCCACTTGAGCCGATCGGCCGAGCCCGGCACGTACTCGCCCTGGTGCTCGTCGGCGCGTGGGACCAGGAGGGCATCGATCTTGGCTTTGACCATGAGCGCACGCACGCGGGCGACACGCGGGCCTGTCTCGGCCGCACCAGTGGGCGGCTCGAAGGTCTGAAACATCGGCACCTCGGGGGTTGGTTAAGGCGCGAGAACCCGCTGGTGATGCAACAAGTTTGTCCATTTTACAACACGGCCTGCGACCGATCGTTGCTGCATGCACCTACCGCATTGCTGCAATGCGGTAGGAACCCTACCGCAAGTGCGAAGGAACTAATACTTTTGGATGAGTCGCCGGGTTAGACAGCGGAAAACCGCGCTGGCACGGCGTGCAAACAGAGATGAGATGAGCATGAGCACCACGACAACCACCCTGCTTGCAGGAGCGCCGGCTGCTGCCGCGCCCCAGTCGAGACCCGGCTTCTTTAGGCGCGTGTTGGACCGCCTGACGGCCGCTCAGGAAGCCCGCGCACGCCGGGAAATAGCCGCTTATCTGATGCGGTTCTCGGACGCCCGGCTCGCCGCGTTGGGATATACCGAAGCCGAGATTGCCGCCCTACGGCGCACCGGATTGCCTCCCGCGTCCTACTGGTCCTGATCCGACGGGCTCGTCGGCAACGGGCCTGACGCGGATCCCAACTTTCACATGTGACGTGCCGCGAGATCGACCCACCGCCTGACTGCGTCAGACGGCAAGGGTCGTCCCGGCGTTCTCTAGGGGAATGAACATGAGCCGAGTGACTTTGAACACCACAACTCCGTTTGACGCGGGCCGCCTGGCGTCGGACGCGCCGCTGCTACAGCGCCTCGCCGCGCCGATTGTCGGACTGGTCCGCAAGGTCCGTCGCGCCGCCGCCGAGCGCCGTTTACGCGACACGCTGGCCGACATGGACGATGCGCTGCTGATGGACATCGGCATCGCGCAGGACGAAATCTACCGCATACGAGCCCGCGAGCGCTTCACACCGCGGGCCTGGCAAGACCCTGCCGAGCGCGAATGGCGCTTCAAGTTCTAACCAGCGTCAGCGTCGCCCAGCCGTTGAGGCGGCGATGCTGCATCAGCCGAAAGCCGTGCGAACGGTAGGCAGCAACCACCGGGCGGGCCTGAGACATGACCAGCCCGGACAGAATGACGGTGCCTCCCGTCCGGCAGTGCTGGGCCATCGCCGGCGCAAGGCTGACGAGCGGCTCGGCCAGGATATTGGCGACGATGAGGTCGTAGGGGCGTCGCCGGGCACCGGTGCGCCCGAAGCCATCGGCCGTCTTCGGCCGTAGCCGGGAGCGGAGCCCGTTGAGCCGGGCATTGGCGCACGCCACCGCGATCGCTACAGGATCAAAGTCGGTCGCCTCCATCGCCGCACGCGGCAGCAGTCGCCCGGCCGCGATCGCCAGCACCCCTGAGCCGCAGCCGAGATCGAGCACGCGGTGGAACGTCTGCCGACGCGTGACGGCATCCAGCGCCAGCAGGCAGCTATGGGTGGTCGCGTGATGGGCCGTCCCGAAGGCCTCGCCAGCGTCGATCTCGATGGTCCACGGTCCGCGCGCGACACGCTCGCGGTCGTGGCTGCCATGCACCGTGAACCGGCCCGCGACCACCGCCGGCAGCGCGGCCTGCGAGACCGCCACCCAGTTGATGTCGGGGACGGCGGTCGCGACGAGCGGCGGCGGCTCCTGGCCCAGGATGTCGCCGATCTGCCGGGCGATGACGGCTGCATCGGGCTCGGTCCGATAATAGGCCTCGACCTCCATCCCCGCCGACCGTTCGAAGGAAGTGACCGCGTCGGCAGCGGGGACCACGAGCTCGGCGAGCGCGGCGCTCAGCGTGCGCGCCTGATCGCGCTCGACGACGCTGATGGTGATCTTGTGCATGCGGGGTGCGGTGCTGGGTTCAGCTCGGCGCGCCGTTGGCCACGCGTTCGATCTCGACGCCCTCGGCATGTCCGAGGTCGGGAAGGTTGTCGAGGAACACGTCCCATTTGGCATCGAGGTGGCGGGCGGCTTCCGCCGGCGGCAGTGTCCGCAACCGACCGTCCGGCTCCTCGGTGACGATGCCGTCGGCCATCAGCCGGCCGAGCGCGTCGTCCACGTCGAAGTTGACCTGCACGCCGAACGTCGCCTCGAGATAGTGCTCGATGGCTCGATCGACCGCGCGGATGTCGCGCCGCATGACAGTTTCCTTGGTCAGCACGGTATAGAGCAGGACCTCCTCCTTCACGTCCTCCTCTGCGGCGCGGTCGGCGAGCTTGATCATCACGCCGCGATTGTCGGCCAGCGCGTGGAAGTAGAGGTTCTGCGCCATGATCACCATGTAGCGCTGCCGCTGGTTCAGGAAATTCATGGTCTGGCGGAAGGCGATGCCGCCGAGCCCCGCCACGGCGCCCGCCGCCGCGATCGGGTTGGAGGCCGCCAGCGCAATCTTGCCCGCCGCCCCGACGGCGCCGATGCCGAGGCCCGCGCCGCCGGTGATCCCGAGCTTGATCTTGTCGAGCAGGCGAAACCTGACCCGCGTGTTGGGAAAGATCATCTCGAGATCGGCACGCGGCATGTTCTTGAACAGCTTGAGGTAGATGCAGTCGTCGCGAACCTGCGCCGGGATCAGGCTGCGCAGCCGGCGGACGTGGCGCAACGCCTCCTCGCGACCGAGGTTCTTTCCCCGCATCACCTCCTCGACCCGCGCCGCCTCGGGCTTGAGCTTGAACAGGATGAACAGGCGCCGGAAGATCGGAACCTCGAATTCCTGCTTGCGGAAGAACGTGTTGAGGCTGCGCCGCTGGTCTTTGCGGGAGGACGCGCCGCGATAGTAGATCAGGAGCTCGTCGAAGGCGCCGAGGTCGACGTGCAGATCGAGGCCGTAGTGCGAATCCTTGGTCAGAATCATCTCGACCTGCGCCGGGTCGATCCGCACGTAGTTGGCCTGCCGCAGCAGATCCTCGATCTCCGGCACCACCCGTTTCTGTAGCGTGGACCGCTCCTCCGAGGTGAAGACCCGGGTGACGAGCAGGTCACTGTCGGGGCTGAACACCTCGTAGGCCTGCTCGAGCTCTAGCACCTTCGCCGCGTACTGCTGCTGGCGCCAGAAGTCGAGGTAGCGGAAAAAGCGCCGTGCCTCCTTGGCGCCGTCGCCGGCCCAGGCCTCGCGTCGCGTCAGGCGGTCGATCAGCGCGAACCGGGTGATCGGAATGAATTTCTCCCGGGCCCGGTTCTCGTCCGCCTCGAGGACATCCGGAGCGTGCGCCGCGGCCGCTTCCACGCGCGCGACCCGATCGCTGCCGGGGATGCCTGCGCCATGAGGGTCGATGCCGGCTGTCCGCTCGATTGAATGCGCCGTCGACATGATGTCGCCTTCCCTTCCAGGCCATCCGCGCTGCCGCGTCGTTCGGATCCCCCAGCGGTGTTCTAGGGGCTCGCCAAACCGCTTGTCGAGCCTAGCTGGGCGGCCGAACAACATTTTGGCGGTGCAGTTTGGGCACACCGCTTTGCACCGGCTCTCCGGGCGCGATAGGCTGCGCTCCGTGGGGGATGTGCCCGGAAAATGTGAATTTAGTTCGGTTTGGTCACAGTCACGCCGCTCTTTGGTTGGAAACACGGCAGAACGTCGTGCCAGAGGACGGTTGGGGGCAGGCGGTGCGCAGTCGGGTTGGGGGAATACTGGTCGCATTTGCGTTGCTGCTCGGGGCCGGCTCTGCGAACGGCGCTGAGTTGCTGTCGATGCCGTATGCCTGCGAGGTCAAGGGCGGGCGCCTGGTTCTGACGCCGTCCTCTGAGCGATCCTACGAAATTCTCGGCTCGCGCCAGGAGCAGACCTATACGGCTTGCCCGCCCGACCGCAGCGGCCGCTGCCGGACGTGGACCATCCATCGCTTTGCCATGGCCTGCACCGGTGGGCTGGTCCGATGGATCGACGTGGCCGCGGCCCAGTCCCAGAAACGCAACGGCATGTGGGTCGATGATGATCGCGTCCACGTGCGGGTGGCTGGGCGCGTGCGCAATCGCGGTGCGGCGCCGTGCGAGCGTCCCTATCTGCGTTCGTTCAATCAGTTCGAGTCTGCGCCGGCGGCCGCGGCGCAGTGCCCCGAGTCGACGGAGTCCGTCTACAGCGTCAAGCTTCCGTCGGGATACGCGCCCATCGCTCTGTTTGGCGGACGCGTCCTTCAGGTCATGGAACCGGCGCCGCAGCCGAACGTCGCCGCCGCGAAGGACCCGTTGGCCCTCGGCGGGTATCCGCAGGGCGCCGCCAAACCGGCGGCCGTCGCGCGAGCTCCCGATGCCGGCAAATCCGCCGATACGTTGATGGCGCCACCGGCCAAGCCGCCCGAGGCCCCGCTGCGCCTGGTCGCGGTGGACCGGGGTGCTGAATCGGACCTCCCGCCGTCCGCCAGCGACCGGGCCGCAAGCAAACGGTCTGTATCCGAGGCGCTGAAGGTGCTTGCCGCAGGCACCGCCCTGCCGGGGGTGGAGCCATCGGCAAAAATCCCTGTGGCCGACCCGGTGCACCGGACCGCGGATGTCGTGCCGGTCCGGGTGGCGGAATATGCCGATGACACCAGGGCGCCGAGCAGGGTCGACGGTGTCCGGGATATGGATGGGCAGCGCTCGCCCTGGGTCACGGTCATCGAGCTCGAGCCCCACGTGAAGGCAGTGTTTACGGACGCGGCCGCTATCGGTGCCGCCACGGTGGCTGCCGGGCTCGGCCTGCTCACGCTGCTCTTGTGGCGTACCTGGCAGGGCCGGTTCCAGCGCGCCCCGACGGCGGGTGTGTCTCTGGTCAAGCGCCCGACCACAACCGCGGTATGGACCGGACAGGAGAGCCTGCCGGATGCGCGCATGTGTGTCTCCTTGAGCCGGACGGCCGAGGGGCTGATCGGCCAGGTCGACGTCGGGCTGCAATCGCTCGGGTCGGCGCCGGAGCTGCGACATGTGCTGCTGCGTGAGGCCCGTTATGCGTCGCAGCGGCTCGAGGCCGTTGCCATGGCGCGGCCCGACGACGAGGCGTCCTGGCGCAAGATGCGCAATATTCTGCAGCGCGTGGTCACCGACCTGGGGCGGCTCAAGGACATCACCCATGCCGCCACCCGCAGCCTTTCGGGATTGGCCGAGCATCGCGATCCGCCGCGTGACAAGGCCGAGGCCTACGAGGCACTCGGCGTCAACTCCGATGTCAGCGACAAGATCCTGAAGAAGCTCGTCGATGCCCTGCGCGCAGCCTGGCATCCCGATCATGCCAAGGACGAGATGGACCGCCGTCGCCGCGAGGACCGCATCAAGGAGATCAACATCGCCTGGGATTTGATCAGCGGGAAGCGGCAGGAGGCGTAGCGCAGGTCACAGCCGGCGCCGTGTCGGCTCCACGCGCGTCAGGTTTTCTCGAGGAAGCTGTCGACCACCCGCTTGCGCCCCGCCTTCTCGAAATCGACGGTCAACTTGTTGCCGTCGATCTCCGCCACCGCGCCATAGCCGAATTTCTGGTGGAACACCCGCTCGCCGAGCGCGAATCCCGAACCGCGCGCCGAGGATGAGGCGACCAGCTCGCCTTCGATGAGCGCCGGGGCGCGCTTCGGGCCGCCGTCCCGCTTCCATTGGGTCTGCGCCCGCTGCCAGCCCGGCGTCTGATAGCTCGACTGGAACGTCGCGCCGGCATCGTCGAAACGGCTTTTCCCGTAGGGGTTCTGCCGGCCGAAGCCGCCCGGTCCGCCGAAGCCGGCATAGGCGCCACCGAACGGGCTCTTGGCCTCGATCACCTCGATGTGTGCCTCGGGCAGCTCGTCGACGAACCGTGATGGCGCCGCGGCCTGGTAGAGGCCGCGGTTGCGCCGGTTCTGGGCGAACGACACCCTGGCGCGCCGTTTGGCGCGCGTCAGGCCGACGTAGGCGAGGCGCCGTTCCTCCTCGAGCCCGGCGAGACCGCTTTCGTCGAGACTGCGCTGATGCGGGAACAAGCCCTCCTCCCAGCCGGGCAGGAACACCGTGTCGAACTCCAGCCCTTTGGCCGCGTGCAGCGTCATCAGTGACACCCGGTCGCCGCTCTGTGCGTCGTCCGTGTCCATTACCAGGCTGACGTGCTCGAGGAACCCCGCCAGCGTGTCGAACTCGTGCATGAAGCGCACGAGCTCCTTGAGGTTCTCGAGCCGCGATTGGGCCTGCGGGCTCTTGTCTGCCTGCCACATCTGGGTGTAGCCGCTCTCGTCCAGGATCAGCTCGGCGAGCTCGGTGTGGCGCATGCCCTCGAGCTGGCCGCGCCAGCGCTCGAACGCGGCGACGACGTCCGCGATCGACCGGCGCGCTTTGCCCGGCAGGTCCTCGGTCTCGGTGATGAGCTGCGCGGCGCGGTACAGCGGCACGCCCTGGGCCCGTGCCAGCTCGTGGATGTGCTTGACCGTGGTATCGCCGATGCCGCGCTTGGGCACATTGATGATGCGCTCGAACTTGAGGTCGTTGGCCGGGTTGAGCGTCACCTCGAAGTAGGCGATCGCGTCCTTGATCTCGGCCCGCTCGTAGAACCGGGGGCCGCCGATCACCCGGTAGGGCAGACCGACGGTGATGAAGCGGTCCTCGAAGGCGCGCATCTGGAACGAGGCCCGCACCAGGATCGCGATCTCGTTGAGCGCGTGGCGCTTCTTCCTCAGCGCCTCGATATCCTCGGTGATCGCGCGCGCCTCTTCCTCGTCGTCCCACACACCGGCGACGGTGACCTTCTCGCCGGCCACGTCGTCGGTATGCAGCGTCTTGCCGAGCCGTCCCTCGTTGTGGCCGATGAGGCCCGACGCCGCGGCCAGGATGTGGCCCGTCGAGCGGTAGTTGCGCTCGAGCCGGATCACGGTCGCGCCAGGGAAATCCGTCTCGAAGCGCAGGATGTTGTCGACCTCGGCCCCGCGCCAGCCGTAGATCGACTGGTCGTCGTCGCCCACGCAGCAAACGTTGGGCGAGCCCCGTGCCAGCAGCCGCAGCCACAAGTACTGTGCGACGTTGGTGTCCTGGTACTCGTCGACCAGGATGAACCGGAAGCGGGCCTGGTAGTCGGCCAGCACATCGGCGTTCTCCAGGAATAGCCGCAGCACCTCGAGGACCAGATCGCCGAAGTCGGCCGCGTTGAGCTCCTTGAGCCGCGCCTGATAGGCGGCATACAGGGTCCGGCCCTTGCCGTTGGCGAACGCGAAGCCCTCTCCGGAGGGCACCTTGTCCGGCGTCAGGCCGCGGTTCTTCCAGCCGTCGATCAGCGCGGCGAGCTGCCGCGCCGGCCAGCGGTCCTTGTCGAGCTTGTCGGCTTCGATGACCTGCTTGAGCAAGCGGATCTGGTCATCGGTATCGAGGATCGTGAAGCCCGACTTGAGGCCGACCAGCTCCGCGTGCCGCCTCAGGATGCGCACGCCGATCGAGTGGAACGTGCCGAGCCACGGCATGCCCTCGACTGCCCCGCCGATGAGGCCGCCGATGCGCTCCTTCATCTCGCGCGCGGCCTTGTTGGTGAAGGTGACGGCCAGCACTTGCGACGGGGACGCCCGGCGGCTCGCCAGAATATGCGCGATCCGCGTGGTCAGCACCCGCGTCTTGCCGGTACCCGCGCCGGCCAGCACCAGCACCGGCCCGTCGAGGGTCTCCACCGCCGCACGCTGCTCGGGATTGAGGGCCGCGAGGTAGGGCGGCGCCCGGCCGGCGATCGCACGCTCGGAGATGCGCTCGCGCACCTCGCCCGGCGCCGGCTCGGTGCCGGAAGGGTCCGCGCTGGCGACGGTGGTGGATTGTTTTCGATTCGATGGCATGCTCTGCAACTATAGCACCCCTCGGGTGGCCGCAATCGGGGCAAATCCGGCAGATCTGTGGGCAAAGGCCGCCGCGCTGCAGGCATAATATTGTGCTGCGCGCGGGACATTTGGAGACGATTTGAGAGTCCAAACTTTGCCACTGCTGTGTCATAAGCCTTGCGTGGCAAATCCAATTGGTGGAGCGCGGCAGGGCGATGAGCCCGCCCGCGGCCCTGGCACCCTGCACGAATTGGGTCGCCGGGGGTGTCGCTTATTTCGAGACGTGCGATTGGTGCCCAATTGATGCGGACGCGGCGGAGTCATCGATGAACGGGGTGCTGCTCTGGATCGGCAGCTTGCTCGTCGCTGTGCTCGGCGCGCTGTTTGCCGGGCCGCATTTCGTCGACTGGAACAGCTATCGCGGGCTTTTCGAGGAAGAGGCAAGCCGCTTCCTCGGCCGCGAAGTCCGGGTCGGCGGCGACGTCAATTTACGGCTCCTTCCCGCGCCTTACGTCAGTTTCGGACGGGTGCGCATAGCCGATGCCGACGGCGGCGTCGGCGAGCCGTTCTTTCGCGCCGAGAGCTTCACGCTGTGGCTGTCGGCCGCCCAGCTTCTCAAGGGCATTGTCGAGGCCAATCACGCTGAGCTCAACCGGCCGGTGCTCCATTTGCGGTTGAGACCGAACGGCAGCGGCAATTGGCAGGCGTTCGAGATCCGCCGGGCCGCGCTTCCTTTCGTGCCCAACGACGTCGCCCTGCAGTCCGTGAAGATCACGCAAGGGTTGGTCGTAGCCCGCGGAATGCAAGGCCAGGAGCTGGCACGGCTCGCCGACGTCACGGGCGAGTTCTCCGCCGAAGCCCTGCGCGGACCGTTCAAATTCCGCGGCGAGCTGAATTGGGGCGGCGAGCCGCGCGACGTGCGCGTCAATACGGCGAGCCCGGAGGCCGACGGCAGCATCCGCGCCAAGGTCACCGTGCGCGCGCCCAAGTCCGGCAATTCCTATACGCTGGACGGCCGCCTGACCGACATCGGGACCAAGCCGGCCGCCACCGGTGACCTGATCGCCAACTTACCGATCGCCGCCGGTGGCCAACCGGCCGATGCTACCCGCAAGGCGGCCCGCGCGGTGCAGGGCGACGGCCATGCCTTCGATCCGAATGCGTTCGATGTGCGCGCCAAGCTGACCGCGGACATCAACGGCTTCCGGCTGGAAGACCTGGCGATGGCATTCGAGCAGGAGGGCAAGCCCCAGCTCGTCTCCGGCACCGTGGAGGGCGCGTGGCGCGATGGCTTCTCGGTCAAGGCCAGCCTGGCCTCGCGCTGGCTCGATCTCGACCGCATCGCGGGCCCCACGGCGACCCGCGCGCCCCTCGAGGCGATCCACAATCTCGTCAGCGAGTTTGCCAGCTACCTGCCGTCGGCCGGCCAGTCCACCGCCGGCATTGCCATCGATCAGGTCAACCTGGGCGGCGACGTCGTGAGCAACGTGCGCCTCGGTCTCGAGCAAACGGATGGCGCGCTCAGCATCAAGGAGTTCAAGGCCTCGATGCCGGGCGGCACCCGCGTCGACATTCGCGGCCGCCTGACCAGCCGCGACAAGTCTGGGGCGGACAAGGCAGGGCCGGACAGGCTCGACGGCTTCGACGGCGAGGTCCTGCTGCGCGGCGCCAGTCTCGGGCGCTTCGCCGCGTGGGCGGCAAAAGGCTATGGGTTGGCCGAGCCGCGCAGCGATGGCGCTTTCCTGTTGAGCGCACGCCTGAATGCGGCGCCGACCGGCCTGGATCTGCGCGAGGCGACGGTGGAGATCGCCGGCACCGCGGTCACCGGCGAGATGGGCTATCGCTGGGGCGGTCGGCGCCAGCTCACGGTCGCGCTGCAGGGCGAGCAGCTTGATCTGTCGTTCTTCGTGCGCGGGCTGCTCGATCCGACGTTGGCGCGGCAGGTTCTGCACGGCGAGGCCCAGTCCGCACCCGCCGGCCGGCATGTCGACGACGTGATGTTGCGCCTGCGTGCCGGCCTTCTCCGCGACGGCGAGCGCGAGCTTCGCAACGTCGATGCGGACGTGAGCTTGCAGAACGGGGTGCTGCGTGTTCCCCAGCTCGCGTTCGAGACGCCGGGTGGACTTCGTGTCGAGATGGAAGGCGAGGTCGGCGATATCAATGCCAAGCCGAGCGGGGCCCTGCGCGGAGTCGTCGCCGCCAAGGATCGCGCCGGCGCTGCGACCGCCCTCGAGTTTGTCGGGATCGACAATGCCACGCTCGCGGACGCGGCCTGGTTGAGCCAGGTGACGCCGTTGCGGCTCGCCTACGTCATGCGTTTCGGCGAGCAGGGCGGCCGCGGCCTCGACATCTCGCTCGACGGTGTCGTGCGTGACAATCGCCTGCTGGCGGCACTGACGTTGGCGGAAGGCTTCGAGAAATGGCGCGACGGCGCCGTCGATGCTCAGCTCACCATCGAGGCGTCCAGCCTGTCGCGGCTCGCACGGACCCTGCTCCCGGCCGCCGAGGTCGCGACGGGGGCCCCGGCCAAGGATCTGCCGGGGCGGTTGTTCTTCAAGGCGGCAGGATCGTCCGGCGCCGAAATCATGACGCTGGCGCAGCTCAATGCCCCGACCGGCAGCCTGAGGTTCGAGGGGCGGGCCAAGCTGCCCAAGGGCGGCGAGTCGCGCCTCGACGGAGAGCTCAGGGTCGCAACCGAGGATCTCGGCAGTGCTTTGGCCTCGCTGGGTGCCACCCGCCGGCCGGCCGCCGATGCCGTCGGCCTCGATGGATTGATCTTCGTCGCGGCGACCGACAAGAGCGTGGCGCTGGTCGCGCACGCGCTCTCGATGGGCGGCACCGCGGTCGGCGGCACTCTCGGCATTGTCAAAGCGGGTGACCGCCGGCGGTTCGACGCCCGCCTGACGGCGAGCGAGGCCTCGCTCCCCCGGCTCATCGGCGTCCTGCTCGACGGCCGAGTGTCGGGCGCCGCGGCGGCGCGTGCGGCCGCCGACGGAAATTCGATGTGGCCGGAGGAGCCGTTCGAGCTCGCCAACGTCGACGGCATCACCGGCAAGGTTCAGCTCGACACGCCCCGTCTGATGCTGCCAGGCGACGCCGTCTTGCGCAATGCCGCCATCGAGATCGACCTGGCCCCCGGGCGGGTCAACGTGACCCGCCTGGCGGGAACCGGCACGGCAGGGGTCCTGTCGTCGGCTTTCAGGCTCGAGAAGGCAACTGTCGGCGCGACCTTGACTGGCTCGCTGAAGATCGCTTCGAAGGGGCTGGAGACGGTCCCCTTCGGCCCGCCGCAGCCACCGGGCGCACCCGGCCAGGCCGCAGGCCAGGCGTCGGGTCAGGCTTCGCTGGCCATCGAGGTCAGCGGCCGTGCCCTCAGTCCGCGCGCGATGATGACCGCACTGGCCGGCAAGGGCGAGGTCTCCTTCGATGCAGTGCGGTTGCCGCGTCTGTCGCCGTCGCTGGTCGATGGCGCCGCCGACGCCATGCTGACCGCCCGGGCCGACATCGACAGTGCCGCGGTTCAGCGCGCGTTGCGGACCGCGATGCAGACAGCGGCGCTCGACCTCGGCACGCTCAAGGTGCCGGTCGAGATCGCGGACGGTGCCCTGCGCGTCAAGGCATTTGCCGCGGAGGCAGCGGACGGGCGTATCGTCAATCAGACCACCGTCGATCTGGCGAGCCTTCATGTCGACAGCGAGTGGCGCATCGAGCCGAAGCGCCCGCATCAGGCCCGCGGCGCGCCGTCGGGACGCGGCGGCCCGCTGCCCGGCGTGTCGATCGTCTACGTCGGCCCGCTGACCTCCCTGGCGGCGATCGAGCCGCGGATCGTGTCGGACGCGCTCGAGCGCGAGCTCGCCGTTCGCCGGATGGAGCGCGACGTCGATGATCTCGAGCGCCTGCGCCGGATTGATCGCGACCGCGCTCGCAGCGAGGCGGAGCGGTTGAAGGCCCTTCAGAATCCGGCGCCGCCACTACCGCCCGGCAAGGAGCCGCAGCCGCGCGTCATCGAGGCGCCGCTCCCGGTTCCCGGCGGTCGGACCGAATCGCCGGGCGCACCGGCCGCTGCGGGCGCCGGAACGTCGGTTGCCGCCGACGTGGATGCTGCTCAGGGGTTGATCAACGCGGCGCCACCGGCGCGGCCTGCGCGGCCGCCACCGCCGCGCCGCCCGACCACGGACTCCCCTTTCCGCAGTCTATACGACGTCCGCTGAGCTGGGCGCGGGCGCCGGCTGTCCGCCGTGCCGGTAGTAGTCGAGCACCCACACGCGCACCGCGCTGGACAAGCCCGCGCCGCCCCGGCCCGCATCGATCCGGGCGACCAGTTGGGCGAGCGGCACGGCTTCGCGTTGGGCGGCCGCCTTGAGCGCATCCCAGAACGGCGCCTCGATCGAGATCGAGGTCCGATGGCCGGCGATCGTGAACGAGCGCTTGACTGGGCGCATCAGCGTTCGGGCTCATCCCCCGGCGGTTCGCGCTTGAGACCGTCGAGCCGCCTCCGCTGGAGCTCGTCCTCCGCCGCGCGGAGCGTCTTGTCGCGCTTGAGCTGGCCGAACTTGGCGCGGTTCTCGTCAGCCTTGCGGGTCTTCTCCACCCGCGCCTTGATCTTGCGAGCGCGACGCAGATTGACGATCTCGGCGGTCATAGGCGCGCTCCCGTGGCCTCAGGCGTCCGGGCCGATCATCTTTTCCGGACGCACAATGGCGTCGAATTCGGCCTCGCTGACGTATCCGCCGCCCACCGCCTCCTCGCGCAGCGTGGTGCCGTTCTTGTGCGCGGTCTTGGCGATCTTGGCGGCGTTGTCGTAGCCGATCTTGGGCGCCAGCGCCGTCACCAGCATCAGCGAGCGGTCGAGCGATGCCTTGATGTTGTCGACGCGCGCCTCGATGCCCGCGACACAGTTGTCGGCGAAGCTGACCGCGGCGTCGGCCATCAGTTGGGCCGATTGCACGAAATTGTAGGCCATCACCGGATTGAAAACGTTGAGCTCGAAATGGCCCTGGCTGCCGGCGAAGGTGACCGCGGCGTGATTGCCGAAGATGTGCGCGCACACCATGGTCAGCGCCTCGCACTGCGTCGGGTTGACCTTGCCCGGCATGATCGAGGAGCCGGGCTCGTTCTCGGGCAGCGCCAGCTCGCCGAGGCCCGAGCGCGGGCCCGAGCCCAGGAAGCGGATGTCGTTGGCGATCTTGAAGAGCGCCGCCGCCGCCGCATTGATGGCACCATGGCTGAACACCATCGCGTCGTGCGCCGCCAGCGCCTCGAACTTGTTCGGCGCGCTGACGAAGGGCAGGCCGGTGATCGATGCGATCCGCTCGGCAACCTTCTCCGCGAAACCTTTGGGCGCGTTGAGCCCGGTGCCGACCGCCGTGCCACCCTGCGCGAGCTCATAGAGTCCGGGCAGCGTCTGCTCGATGCGCAGGATCGCGTTGCCGACCTGCGTGACATAGCCTGAGAACTCCTGCCCGAGGGTGAGCGGCGTCGCGTCCTGGGTGTGCGTGCGGCCGATCTTGATGATGTCGGCGAACTGGTGCTGCTTGACCAGCAGGGCCTCGTGCAGATGGTGCAGCGCCGGCAACAGCTTGTGCGCCACCTCTTCCGCCGCCGCGATGTGCATCGCTGTCGGATAGGTGTCGTTCGACGACTGGCTCATGTTGACGTGGTCGTTGGGGTGCACCGGCTTCTTCGACCCCATCACGCCGCCGAGCATCTCGATCGCCCGGTTGGAGATCACCTCGTTGGCATTCATGTTCGATTGCGTGCCGGAGCCCGTTTGCCAGACCGCCAGCGGGAAGTGCGTGTCGAGCTTGCCGTCGATCACCTCCTGCGACGCGGCGATGATCGCGTTGCCGATCTTGGGGTCGAGCCGGCCGAGCGCCATGTTGGTCTCCGCCGCCGCGCGCTTGACGATGCCGAGCGCCCGGATCACCGCTTTCGGCTGCTTTTCCCAGCCGATCTTGAAATTGCCCAAGGAGCGCTGCGCCTGCGCGCCCCAGTACTTGTCGGCGGGGACTTCGATGGGACCGAAAGTATCGGTCTCGACGCGGCTGGCTGTGGCGGTCATGTCGCTCGCTCGTCTCAAACCCTGCTGGAACGCTGGCAAGCCCTGCTAGCACGGGCGTGTCCGGGCGAGAAGGGTCGCCGGACCGTTCCCTGTCAGTTTGAATCACGGCGAGTATAACTCGTTCTGAATGCTGCCTTTTTTTGGACGCCGACTCATCGACTTATCGGTGTCGGCGCAGCGGGGTGCCGCACCCGGCCCGTACGCCGGCCGGGGGTCTTCCAGTTGACGTGCGTGAGCGAAGCAGCCGGGCTGCTTGTGTCATCGAGCCATGGAAAGGATCGCGCCATGGAACCCAAAGTTATTGTCATGATCGTCATGCTGACGATGCCGGGGGGCGACAACACCGTCCACGTCAAGCCGTTCCCGACCGTCGCGACATGCATCGAGGCCGCCAACGTCGAGGTCACCGATCCGTTCGTGCGCAATGCCGAATGCGCCGAGCTCGACGATGGCGTTCTGATGCTGCGCTTCGAGCACGAGAAGACGCCCAAGGCCGGCGCCGAGGATCCTGCGGCCAAGGCGGCCGGCTGACGCCAGCCCCGCGTTCTTCCGTTCAGCGGACGGATGAGAACGTGGTCGGCTGCAGGAACTGGCTCGAGACATTGGCGACGATCGCGCCCTCTTTCTCGGTCTCCGCGCGTTTGGCCATCCACTCCGGATCGGCCATGAACGCACCCCACTTCTGCTCGCGCTCGGCCATGCTTTCCCAGGCGAGCAGATACGTCAGCTCCTGACTGGATTCTCCGATCAGCGTCGTCCAAAACCCCGCCTGCCGGATTCCATGGCGTTCCCATATTTTCAGCGTCGTGGTCTCGAAGCGCTTCAGCAGCGCCGGCAGGCGGCCGGGCACGCAGCGGTAGATGCGCAGCTCATGAATCATCGCTTGATCGTCCCTTTTCTTGCATCGCAGTTCCTTTAGGCGGCTTCACCGCCGTCGGGTCCCCAGAACACCACCCACGTCCCGAAGTCCTCGGTGAAGTCGATGAAACGGTGCACGTACCCGGCCGGCACGAAGATGGCATCGCCTGGTCCGAAGGCGCGTTTTTCCAGCGCATCCGCCCTCGGCCCGGAGACGACGAAGCCCGAGCCCGCCGCGACGATATAGACCTCGTCCTGCGTGTGCGGCGTCTGCCGGTCGATCTGTTTCGGCGCGTAGTAGCGCAGCGTCATGGTGCCGTGCTTCATCAGCAGCGAGGACGCCCGGCCCGCCTCCAGCGGCGCCGACTTTGCGATCGAGAGCGCAACCACCCAGTCAATCATTGCCGTCACCTCCGGGTTCGCCCGCCGCCTCACCAGCCATGGGGATCCAGTTGAACAGGGCCAGCCCGCCATCGACCGGCACTGTCGCCCCGGTCACGTAGCCCGAGAAGCGGTCCGACAGAAGCGCCACCGCCATGCCGGCCATGTCCTCCGGCCGGCCGAGTCTCTGTAGCGGGATCTTTCGCCGCGGCTCGAAGCTATCGTTGATGTTGGCAGCACCGCCCCCCGGCACCGCGCCCGGCGCCAGGGCATTGACGCGAATGCCGGCGGGCCCGAGCTCTCGCGCGAGCTCCTTCATCACCATGGTCATGCCGGCCTTCGATGCGGAATAGTGCGCGAGGTTGCGCGGCGCATACGCGTGCAGCGAGGTGATGTAGAGCATACGCCCCCGGATACCAGCAGCCTTCATCCGTCGCCCGATCTCTCGGCCGAGCAGAAACCCGGAGCGAACGTTGGTGGTCAGCATCGCGTCGAACGCATCCTCGCTGACCTCGAGCGGCGTGTCGGTCTCGTGGCGCCGCGGGCAGGCGGAATGGACGAAGATGTGGGGCACCCGTTCGCCCAGCGTGTCGATGATCCCGCGCCAGCCATCCCGAGACGACAAATCGGCGGTGACGGTCTCGGCCGCCCCTCCGGCCGCGCCGATATCGCGCGCCACCGCCGCATTGCGGTCCATGTCGATGTCGGCGAGCACGACGGAAGCGCCCTCGGCGGCGAGGGCGACGGCGATGCCGCGGCCGATATTGGAGGCCGATCCCGTGACGAGCGCCCGCTCGCCGGCAAACAGTCCGTGTGCGGTCATGCTAGTCTCCTCTCGCGGACCGAGAGGGCCATGCCATCACAGAATGTCGTACTTTTGAAGGACGTAGACGGCGTAAATCAGTGTGAGCAGGATGAGCACCTTGGCCACTTCCGTCGACAGCGCGTAGAGAAAGCGGTCTCTCACAGGTGCCTCGGGTCGCGATTGCGCCTGCCGTAGGCGGATCCTTGGCGTCTACTTCTTGCGGAACGAATCCAGGCTGACGATCTCCGCTCCGCCCGACGACGGCACCGGAGCGAGCGGCACCGGCTTGTGCGGCGGTGGCACGGCCGGCTCCTCGGACGCACCTTCATTCTCGCGCTGCGGCGACTTGCGTGTGGCCACCCCGGCGGCATCGGCGGATTTGTCGGCGCGCGGCTTGCGCGGCGCCCGCGGCTTGCGCTCACCCGAGCCGCGGCCGGATTGGCGCAGCGGACCGCTGCCGTTCTCGCCGGTGCCGGAAACGACGCTCGGCAGGCCCTCCTCGGGGCCGCCGACGGCATGAGGGAAGGTCTCGGGGCCGAATTCCGGCCCCTCGAACTGCAGCCCATAGCGCACGCTCGGGTCGAAGAACACCTTGATCGCGGCAAACGGCACCACGAGGCGCTCGGGAATACCGTCGAAGGTCAGCTTGACCTCGAAGCGCTCCTCGTTGACCAGCAGGTCCCAGAAGCGGTGCTGCAGCACGATCGTCATCTCCTCGGGGTACTTCTCCTTCAGCCGCTTCGACAGCGAGACGCCGGGCGCCTGCGTGTCGAACGAGATGTAGAAGTGATGATCCCCGGGCAGCCCCGATTTGGCGGCACGCACCAGCACGGTGCGCACGACTCCGCGCATGGCGTCCTGCGCAAGAGCTTCGTAGTCGATCGTGCGCTCGTTGGTCGTCATGGATGCTATGGTAGATGCGTTCCAATGCTGCTTCGCCAAACTCGAAGCAAATTTAGCGCGAAGACCGGCCGTGAAGCCAGATGAGTGGAGGGCTTCTGTTGCCCGGTGCCCTCCGTACCGCGCCTGATCCGGCTAAGGATCAGGGCTTTGGTTCAGGCGTTTCGCGCTGCATTACGCAGCGAGAGCAGCCTCAGCATAGTTGTCGTTGGCAACTATTCTGGATGGCCCGATAACGGCGGAACCATGCCGAGCAAAAACACGCCCTTTACACCCTCGTCGATCCTATTTCGCCCCCATCAGAGGCCGCCGCGCGTAGCGAAGCGGCGGTCTTTGGTGGAGGCGCCGGGTACCGCCCCCGGGTCCGATGAGCTTATTCCGACGGTCGTTTATCGCCATAGCCGGACGAATCCGGCAGTCGTAATATAAGGCGGGCAATGCTGAAAAAAAAGAATTCGTTCGTGACCCCCGCGTAAGCTCGGGGACAGCTTCCGCGAGGGCCGTGATGTTGAGCATTCTGGCCGGGCCACCCCGCTATCGCAGCACGAATCCGTGGCCGCCGCCGACTGCGGTTGCGGCCACTGTCGGGATTCTGATCTGTGCAACCTTGCTGGCGGTGCTGTTGCTGCAGGCGCTTGGTTTCGGCGGCAACGATCCCGTCGGTTCCGATAGCCGCAGCGACGTTGCCTCGCTCGTCATCTGGCTCGCGGTTCTGCAGGCGACCGTCATTGCGCTGGTTGTGGTGGCAGCCGGCAGGTACGGCGCTCGCCCGGCCGACACGCTGTCCCTGTCCGGCCCGCCGGTGCGCGGCGCCATCCTTGCGGCGGCAATCGGCCTGATGCTGCTGATATTACTGCCCTACAATATCGCAGTACTGGCCTTTGCCCGCGAGGCGCTTTTGGAGGATCTGAGACCCTTCGTGGCGCCGCTGCGGTCCGACGCCGGCTGGCTGTTCGCGCTGCTGATCGCGGTGGGAGCGCCGGTGTCGGAGGAGTTGCTGTTTCGCGGCTTTCTGCTGGGGGCGCTCGCCAAGACGCCGATCGGCTACTTCGGCGCCGCCCTGGTGGCGACGCTGGGCTGGACCGCCTTGCATCTGGGTTATTCCGGCTACGGCCTCATCGAGGTGTTCATCGCCGGGCTCTTCTTTTCATGGGTGTTGTGGCGTACCGGCAACCTGTGGGTGCCCATCGTCTGCCACGCGGTCTACAATAGCGCGATATTGGTCATTCTCCTGACGCTGATCGAGTAGTGGCGCCAGGGTACCCATTGGCGGGGAATCGCCCTACATCAGAGTGTTATGGAGCAGTACCTCGACCTCATGCATCGCGTGCGCACGGCTGGCGTCCCCAAGACCGACCGGACCGGCACCGGCACGCTGAGCATCTTCGGCCACCAGATGCGGTTCGATCTGGCGCATGGCTTTCCCTTGGTGACCACCAAGAAGCTCCATCTCAAGTCGATCATCCACGAGCTGATCTGGTTCCTAGCGGGAGACACAACTCTTGACTATTTACATGCTCACAAAGTGAGAATCTGGGACGAATGGGCTCACGAGGTTCCTCGTACTAGTCAACTCGTCGATGACCCTGAAAACGGGGTTAGAGCCCACTATGATGCATTAAAACTCGCACAACCTACCTGCCTAGACCTCGGCCCAGTCTACGGTAAGCAATGGCGAAGCTGGGCAGCTCCTGATGGGCGCACAATTGATCAGATTCAATTGGCGATCAACGCAATCAAAACCAACCCGGACAGCCGCCGCATCATCGTATCTGCTTGGAATCCAGCAGACATTCCCCAGATGGCTTTGGCACCGTGCCACTGCCTATTTCAGTTTTATGTGATTGAAGGCCGTCTCTCTTGCCAACTTTATCAGCGTTCAGGTGATGTCTTTCTAGGTGTTCCCTTTAACATCGCAAGTTATGCTCTGCTCACTATGATGGTAGCTCATGTCACCGGCCTCAAGGCTGGAGAGTTCATACATACATTGGGGGACGCCCATCTATATAGCAACCATCTTGAACAGGCGGACTTGCAGCTAGGTCGCGTGCCCCGGCCCCTCCCGTACATGTGGTTGAACCCTGAAGTCACCGACATTTTTCGCTTTAAGTACGAGGACTTCGAGCTGACAAACTACTATCCGCATGAGCACATTGCTGCTCCCGTTGCGGTCTAATGGAGACATTTCGGGAAGTCGATAAGTTGGTCGCCAATCTACAAGCGGGCCAACAAATCTGCATTGATGGGCTTCCGGGTGCGGGCAAATCAACGTTGGCGAACGGCATCAGTCTGCGCTTGAATCCCAATTACAGTATTATCCGCGTAGACAGTTTCATGAGGAGCCGTCAGGCCACCACGGTGAAACTGATCGATTGCGTTGACGCTGTTGGTTTTCGCAAGTTCGTGGCTGAAGCACCTGCTCATTCAATAGTTGAAGGCGTGCTTCTGCGTCAGTTGGTGGCTTCCAACAAAGTTCAAAGTATCGCTTGGTTATATGTCAAGCGTCTTGCAAATGAGCGCTGGGATGAAGGAGAGGTCATCGAGCGAGGAGAGTTGCAGACAAGCTGGTTCCACGAGCAGGTATATGAGTATCATCGCCAATATGCGCCACACACGTGCGCGCAGTACACATTTGAAGTGCTGACGTGAGGATCGGCCAGCCCATCGTGGCCCTCGTCGTTGCCGTCGCCGAGAACGGCGTCATCGGCCGCGCTGGCGCGCTGCCGTGGCGCATCCCCACCGACCTCAAGACATTCCGCCGCGTAACCCTCGGCAAGCCGATCGTGATGGGGCGCAGGACCTACGTCTCGATCGGCCGGCCGCTCGATGGCCGCGACAACATTGTGATCACGCGCGATCGCACATTCTCCGCCGCCGGCGTGCAGGTCGTTTCGGGTTGGGTCGAGGCGCTGGCCCTCGCGACGCAGTGCGCGTACCGGCGCGGCGCCGAGGAGATCGCGGTTATCGGCGGCGCGGAGGTGTTTCGCGCCGCACTGCCGGCGGCGGGCCGCATCTACCTGACGCGGGTCCACGCCGCACCCGAGGGCGACGTCCACTTTCCCGAGCTGCCGCCTGGCGAGTGGCACGAGACAGCGCGCGATGCGCTCCCCCGCGGCGCAAGCGACGAGTACGCCTGTACCCTCACGGTGCTCGAGCGGACCCCCTCGCAACGAAAAACCGCCGCCGCATCTTGAACCCGCGCAAAGCCTTAACAATCTTTCCCTGCAGGTTTGCGCCGATGACGGCGGTGCCCTATAAGCGACGCGTGCTGCCCGAGTTTCCCCACCCAGGCCCATAGACGTGGCTGCGCCCCGCACGTTGGGGGACGCGGGACCGGGGGCACATCATCAGCCGAGAGGACGGAAGGCTTCGACGGATGCCGTGGAATAATCAAAGTGGTGGAGGCGGTTGGAAGAGCGGCGGGGGCGGCGGTGGCCCCTGGGGCCACGGCCCGGGCGGTGGCGGCCAGCAGCCCGATCTCGAGGAAATTCTCAAGCGCAGCCAGGACAAGATGAAGCAGGTGATGCACGGCTCCGGTGTGCCCGGACCGATCCTGCTCCTCCTGGCAGCCGTCGCGACGGCGGTTGTTGGATTTTACGCGTTCACCTTCACGGTGCGCCCCGATGAGGTCGGCGTCGTGCTGCGCTTCGGCAAGTACGAGCGCCAGGAGCCGCCCGGACTTCATTTCCGCATGCCGTATCCGATCGAGGAGGTACGGCTGCCGAAAGTCACGGTCGCCAACCGGACCGAGATTGGCGTGCGCGGCATCGGCGAGGTCCGTCGCAGCGGCGTTCCGCAAGACCTGCTCGAGGAAAGCTTGATGCTGACCGGCGACGAAAACATCGTCGACATCGGCTTCGTCGTGCTCTGGAACATCAAGGACGCGCCCGCGTACCTGTTCAATATCCAGAATCCCGAGGTCACGGTGAAGGAAGTCGCCGAGAGCACCATGCGCGAGGTGGTCGGCAAGAGCAAAGTGCAGGACGTTCTGACCGAGAAGCGCTCGCAGATCGAGCAGGAGGTCCGCGATCTCCTCCAGCGCACGCTGGACAGCTACAAGGCCGGTATCCAGATCACCCAGCTTCAGATGCAGCGTGCCGAGGCGCCGGGGCAGGTCATGGATGCGTTCCGTGACGTGGCTGCCGCCGCCATCGATCAGCGCCGCATCCAGAACCAGGCCGAGGCCTACTCCAACAAGGTGATCCCCGAGGCTCGTGGCGAGGCGCAGCGCATCCTCCAGGAGGGGCAAGGCTATCGCGAGCGCATGATCGCGGAGGCCAACGGCGAGGCCGACCGTTTCCTCAAGGTTTTCGAGGAGTACCGCAAGGCACCCGATCTTACGCGGCGGCGCATGTACATCGAGACGATGGAGCGCGTGTTGAGCTCGACCGACAAGGTCATCATCGACAGCAAGGCGGGCCAGGGCGTCGTGCCGTTTCTTCCGCTCGATCAGGTCCAGCGCAAGTAGGGCGGGAGACAACAGATGCGTGCATTCCTGACCTTCATCGTGGTCTTGATCGGCGCCGCAGCGGCGGCCGCCTATTTCTCGCTGTTCATCGTGCACCAGAACGAGCGCGCGATGGTGCTCGAGTTCGGCAAGCCCAAGCGGATCATCGACCAGGCCGGGCTCAACTGGAAAATTCCGGTGGTCGAGACCGTCGAGTATGTCGACAAACGCATTCTCGATCTCGACACCACCCCGCAGGAGCTGTTCGCCTCCGATCAGAACAAGCTGATCGTCGACAGCTTCGCGCGATATCGCATCGTCGACCCGTTGAAGTACTATCAGACAGTCCGCAACGAGCGCGGCGTGCGCTCGCGCATTGGCCCGATTCTCGACGGCTCGCTGCGTCGTGTGTTGGGCGGGGCGACGCTGGCCGAGGCAGTGCGCGACAAGCGTGACTACCTGATGAGTCAAATCCGCCGCCAGGTCAACGACGAGGCCAAGAACTTCGGCATCGAGATCGTCGACGTCCGCATCAAGCGCGTCGACCTGCCGCCGCAGAACTCGGCTTCGATCTACGAGCGCATGAAGACCGACCGTCAGCGTGAGGCGGCCGAGTTCCGCGCCCAGGGCGAGGAGCAGTCGCGGCGCATCCGTGCCGAGGCCGATCGTCAGGTGACCGTCATGCGCGCCGAGGCTGACCGCGATGCCCGCCGTCTGCGCGGCGAGGGCGACGCCGAGCGCACCCGCATCACCAATGCGGCGTTCTCGAAGGATCCTGAGTTCTATCAGTTCTTCCGGTCGCTCGAAGCCTACGAGGTAGCGCTCAAGCGAACCGACACGCGGATGGTGATCTCGCCGGACTCCGACTATTTCAAGGACTTCTTCCGCTACTTCACGGATTCGGTCCCGAGCGGTGCGCCCAAGCCGAAACAATGACCGATCTCGCCGTCGCCGTGGGCCTCGTCCTTGTCATAGAGGGCGTGCTTTGGGCGTCCTTCCCCGATTTCGCCTTGCGCTTCCTGGCGGCCGCGGCGGAGGCCCCACGGGATGTTCTGCGATGGGCCGGTGCGGCGGCCGCCGCGCTGGGCGTGCTGGTGATTTGGTTCGTGCGGGGCTAACAGGTGGGCGGGGGTAATGTGGCCTCGGCCGCATCATCCCGTTGACAGCGGCCATTCGCCAGCCAAAGCTCCGCCGCAAAAGGTCGGAAATAGACACGGGGGCGTTCGCCGCGGACGCCGTTTTCGGTCGGAGACCAACGCCATGATGACCACGACTGGGTTGCCGGCGCCTGCCAGAACGCTGCGCCTTCTCTCGGCTGGCGTCGGATTGGCGCTCGTGCTCACCGCCGCCACTGGATCCGTCGGGCAGGGCACCCGTAACGGTCCGCAGTCAGTGGCTCCGGTGGCGGAGAAACTGATCGATGCCGTCGTCAACATCTCCACCACCCAGACCGTGAAGGGACCGCAGGGCGTGCCCCTGCCGCGGGTTCCGCAGGGTTCGCCCTTCGAGGAGTTCTTCGAGGACTTCTTCAACCGCAAGGGCGGCCGCCCGCGCCAGGATCGCAAGGTGTCCTCGCTGGGCTCCGGTTTCGTGATCGACGGCACCGAGGGGCTCATCGTCACTAACAATCATGTGATCGAGGGCGCCGACGAGATCGTCGTCAACTTCAACGACGGCTCCAAGCTCAAGGTCGACAAGGTTCTGGGCAAGGACGGCAAGACCGACCTCGCGCTCCTGAAGGTCACGCCGAAGAAGCCGTTGCCGTCCGTCAAGTTCGGCACCGCCGACACCTTGCGCGTGGGCGATTGGGTGATGGCGATCGGCAACCCGTTCGGGCTCGGCGGGTCGGTAACCGTCGGCATCATCTCCGCCAAGCAGCGCGACATCAATTCCGGCCCCTATGACGACTACCTGCAAACCGATGCGGCCATCAACAAGGGCAACTCCGGCGGCCCGCTGTTCAACATGGACGGGGCCGTGATCGGCGTGAACACCGCGATCATCTCGCCGACCGGTGGCTCGATCGGCATCGGGTTCGCGGTGCCGGCCGAGACTGCGGTTACGGTGATCGATCAGCTCAGGCAATTCGGCGAGACGCGGCGCGGCTGGTTGGGCGTCAAGATCCAGTCCGTCACCGAGGACATTGCCGAGACGCTGGGCGTCAAGGAGAACGTCGGCGCGCTGGTCGCCAGCATCTCTCCCGAGGGTCCCGCGGCGAAGGCCGGCATCGAAGCCGGCGATGTCATCCTGAAGTTCGACGGCAAGGACGTGTCGACGATGCGTGGCCTGCCGCGCCTCGTCGCCCAGACGCCGATCGGCAAGACCGTCGATGTCGAAGGGCTGCGCAAGGGGCAGAAGAAGAGCTTCAAGGTGGTGGTGGGCCGCCTGGTCGAGGACGAGAAGACTGCAGACGCTGGCGCGTCGAGCGATACGGTGCCGTCCGAGCGATCGCTGATCGGCCTGAAGCTCGCCCCGCTCGACGACGAGCTACGCCAGAAGTTCGGCATCGATCCGAAGGTCAAGAGCGGTGTCGTCGTCACCGAGATCGATCCGCAGAGCCCCGCCGCTCAGAAGGGCATCAAGGCCGGCGACGTGATCGTCGAGGCAGCCCAGGAGCCGGTTGCCGCCGTCGAGGACATTTCCAAGGGCATCGACAAGGTGCGCAAGGCGGGGCGCAAGGCGCTGCTGTTGCGCGTCGACGATGCCAAGGGTGACCTGCGCTTCGTCGCTGTGCCGCTCGAATGAAGGAAGGCGGCAGGCGCGCAAGTCCGGCCAGTTTGAAAAGTTGGGAAGCGGCGCTCGCTGGAGCGCGCCGCGAAGGGGGATGAGTGCCTGACCGCCACGGTATTCTGCATTCGATCACGGATGCGTTGGTTCCCGTTCATCGCGACGGCTACAAGTTCGTCGCGATCGGCGTCGCGGCGACACTGCTGTTCTTCCTGATTTGGCCGCCGCTCGGCTGGCTGTTCGCCCTGCTGACGGGTTGGGTCGCCTATTTCTTCCGCGACCCCGAGCGTGTGACGCCGCTGCGCGACGGCCTCGTCATTTCGCCAGCCGATGGCCGCATCTCGCAGGTCGAGCGGGTCCGCCCGCCGCTGGAGCTCGGGCTGGGCGAGGCCGAGCGGGTCCGCATATCGATCTTTCTGTCGGTCTTCAACGTCCACATTAACCGGTCGCCCGTAACTGGCCGGATCGTCCGCTCGCTGTATGTTCCCGGCGCCTTCCTTAATGCTAATCTCGACAAGGCGAGCGAGGACAACGAGCGGCGCGCGCTCGTTGTCGTGACACCGGCTGGTGCCGAGGTTGCGGTGGTGCAGATCGCCGGGTTGATCGCCCGTCGCATCGTCACCTTCGCCGGCGAAGGCGATACCCTCGGCGTCGGTCAGCGGTTCGGATTGATCCGGTTCGGATCGCGCGTCGATGTATACTTGCCGCCGGGATGTGCGCCCCTGGTGGCGGCCGGCCAGACCGCAATCGGCGGCGAGACCGTGCTGGCCGATCAGAGCTCGGCCGAGCTCGAGCGGCTGGCGCGGCGCAACTAGGTGTTTGGTGGTGCCGCGGCACCGCGGAACGATGGGTGCAGTGGAGAGTGTCGATGGATCCGCTCGTGACCAGGTTGGAGGAGGAGACCCGGCGCCGCCGGCGGCGGCCGCTCTTCAAGTATCGCCAGGTGCCCGTGCGCATGCTGGTGCCCAATCTGTTCACGCTGCTGGGCCTGTGCGCCGGGCTCACCGCCATCCGCATGGCGATCGAGTCGCGCTACGAATTGGCCCTCGCGGCCATCGTGTTCGCCGCCTTGCTCGATGGCGTCGACGGGCGCGTGGCGCGCATGCTCAAGGCGTCCTCGCGGTTCGGTGCCGAGCTCGACAGCCTGGCGGACTTCGTCAATTTCGGAGTGGCGCCCGCGCTTGTCCTGTTCACCTGGGGCGCGTGGGGCACCCCGGGGTTGCGCGGCTTGGCGTGGATCGTCGTGATGCTGCTGGCCATTGCCTGCGCGCTCCGTCTGGCGCGCTTCAACGTCATGATCGAGGAAGACCGGCCCAAGTGGCAGTCGAATTTCTTCACCGGCGTGCCGGCGCCGGCCGGCGCCATCGTTGCCCTTCTGCCCGTCTACATCGATGGGCTGGGCATCGTTCCGGTGCGTGACGGCTGGCCGGTCTATGCGGTCCTTGCCTACACGCTGCTCGTTGCGTTCCTGATGGTCAGTACCATTCCCACCTATTCGGGCAAGCTGCTGGGCGAGCGCATCTCGCGCGAGTGGGTTCTGCCGCTGCTGGCGCTGGTCGGCGGGCTGGTCGCGATGCTGGCGACCTATCCCTACGCAACGCTGACCGTCGGCACTCTGCTCTACCTGGGGTTCATCCCATTGAGCGTGAAGCGCTACAACGAGCATCTCCAGCGCACCGAGGCCGAGGCCGCGGTCGCCACCGCGGCGGCCTCCGAGGGCGCGCTGCCGCCCGAGCCACGCAGTCCCGCCCCGGACCCCGGCATCACCAAACATTGACACGGGGCGCCGAGCCCGGCGACGGCCTTGCATGAGATGAGGTTCAGCGCGTTTCTTCCGGCGCCCGCTGGTAGATGTCGTCGGCGCGAATGATGTCGTCCTCGCCGAGATACGAGCCAATCTGCACCTCGATCAGCTCCAGCGGCACTTTCCCGGGGTTTTCCAGGCGGTGCCACTGCGTCGCGGTGATGTAGACGCTCTCGTTCTCGCGCACCAGCCGCTCCGTCTCGCCAATGGTGATTTGCGCGGTTCCCTGCACCACGACCCAGTGCTCCGAGCGGTGATGGTGCATCTGCATGGAGAGCTTGCCGCCCGGGTTGACGTGCAGCAGCTTCACCTGGAAACGGGGCCCGATGTTGAGCGTCTCGAAGTAGCCCCAGGGTCGAACGTTGCGCACGTGCTGCTCGTGCTCCTTGCGATTCGATCGCCGCAGCAACTGGACGATGGAAGACACCTCCTGCGTACGGCCGCGGTCCGCCACCAGCAGCGCATCCGGCGTCTGGACGATGACCAGGTCCTTGACGCCGATGGTGGCGACCAGCGAGGTGTCGCTGTGCACGTAGCAGCCTTGCGTGTCTTGGAGGACGGCGTCCCCCCGCGTGAAGTTGCCGTTGTCGTCGCGTGCCGCGATATCCCACAGCGAGCTCCACGAGCCGACGTCGTTCCAGCCGATGTCGACGGGCAGCATCGCGGCCGCCGCCGTCTTCTCCATGACGGCGTAATCGACCGAGATGTTGGGCGACTGCGCGAAGGTGGCGGGATCGAGCCGGATGAACCCGAGATCGCTCTTCGCCGCCGCCAGCGCGCCCTTCGCTGCATCGAGCACGGCGGGCGCCAGCTTGGCCAACTCGTCGAGGAACGTGCGGGCATGGAGCACGAAGATGCCGCTATTCCAGAAGTAGTCGCCGGCTGCCACGTACGTGCGGGCCGTCGCCGCGTCGGGCTTCTCGAAGAACGCGGCGACATCGAATGCACCACCGTCGAAGCCGGCGAGCGACGGGCCTTTCCGGATATAGCCGTAGCCGGTGTGGGCGCTGTCCGGCTTGATGCCGAACAACACGAGCCGTCCGGTAGCGGCGACCTTGGCGGCACGCCGCACGGCGGTTACGAAACCGGCTTCGTTCTGGATGGCATGGTCCGACGGCATCACCACCAGCACGCCGTCGGGGTTCTCATCCGCAACCGCCAGCGCCGCCACCGCGATCGCGGCTGCGGTGTTGCGGGCGACCGGCTCGAGGAAGATGCTCTTCGCCGCGAGGCCCGCCTTTTCGAGTTCCGCCTTGACCAGGAATCGGTGGTCGTTGTTGCACAGCAGGATCGGCGGCGCGAAGCCGGCGTCGGGGGCGAGTCGCTTCAAGGTCGCCTCGAGAAAGCTGGCGCCCTTGCCGTTGAAGAATCGAATGAACTGCTTGGGGAACATCGATCGCGACAGCGGCCACAGCCGCGTGCCCGAGCCGCCGGACAGGATGACCGGATAAATGGAGTCCATGAGCCCTCGCGGCTGTTTCGGCCCGGTCGGGCCCTGAGAATTGCAGCAGTTCGATGCCGCATCTGCAACCCGGCGGGCCGGACGGGCACGGAGAAAATACCGCAGGGATTATGCAGGAAGTGTACCAGCGGGTCGGGTCACGCTCAATGCGCCCCACGGACCCGGCTCGCGGCGTTAACGCTCTCAGGAACGGAGCATCAGCGCCCGTTGCCCGAGCGCTGCGCCAGCCGGTCGCGAAGCGAGCGCAGGGACAGGGCCTGAGCCACGCTGGCCTCGTTCTGCGGGGCTTGATCCTTGTGCGCGGGCACCTCGGGTTGGCGCTCCCGCGCGAGACTGCCGAGCGCGGCGCGCGGTGAGCCGGACATGAGCCCGCTCCCCGCAAATCCGGAGTGCGGCTGTGCCATTGCGGGCCCCGCACCGTGCGGATAGCGCGGGTCGGCCAGGTCCTCGCCCACCTGCGCCCCAGCATCCCCGTTCGATCCTGGAGCCAGCCCCATAGCTTCGGCGAACATCGCGATATTTTGCTCGGCCACGCCGCCGCCGGCCATGCGCCAGCGCTCGACGATCTGGTCGAGGAAACCCTCGTCGCCCACCGAGGTCTGCCATTTCTCGCTGAAGCGCGCTGTCGAGCTGCGCGGCAGCGCGCTGCGTGGCAACTCGTCGAAGCGGATGCGGACGGGCAGCGATACGCCGTCGCCGAAAGCGATCGCCTCGCGCTGGCCGAGTGCCGGCAGGAACTCGAGCAGCCCCGAGCCGGTATCGGAGACGGCCGAGCGCACGATCTGCTGATCGCGGTCGTTCGACATGCGCAGCGCGAACACCGTGTTGCACTGGGACAGAATGGTCGGATCGATCTCGGCCGGCCGCTGGGTGACGATGCACAGCGACGCGCCGTACTTGCGCCCTTCCTTGGCGATCTTGGCGATTGCCCGCTTGCACGGCTCGAAGCCGAGGGTGGGGTTGGCCGGAACGTAACGATGGGCCTCCTCGCACACCAGCGTGACAGGCACCTGGCCTTCGCTCCACATCGCGAAGTCGAAGGTCATGCGGCAGATCACCGAGACCACGACGTTGATGATTTCCGTCGGCAACCCGGTCAGCTCGAGAATGGTGATCGGCTTACCCTGCACCGGCACCCGGAAGATGCGGCCGAGAATTTGCGACAGCCCGTCGAACACCGTCAGCGAGCCGAACATGAAGGCGTAGCGCCCGTCCTGGCTGATGGTATCGATGCGGGTGCGCAGCTGCCGGTAGGGCGTCAGGTCCTTCTTGTTCTCGAGCTTACCCATCCGCTCGTCGATCAAGGCGGTCAGATCCGAGATGCGGTAGGGCACCGGCGTATCGACCGTGAACCGGCTGGCGTCGAGCGTGCTCTTGCGAAGGACCTGGCTGTCCTTGGAGCGGCCCGCCGAATAGCGGCCCTTGGCCATCTGAATGAGCTCTTGGAGGATCTCGATTTCCGTCTTGCGACCCAGCGGATCGCCGATCAGGACCTCGACCGCCTCCTCGAAGGTCAGCAGCCAGAACGGGATCTGCATGTTGCGCGGCGAGATCACCTCGGCCCACTCGGCAAAGGCTGTCGCGTATTCGTTGTGGGGATCGAGCAGAACGATATGCGCGTTGGGATTCTTCTGCAGGATCGAGCGCAGGACGAGCGCGGTCGTGCACGATTTGCCAGTGCCGGTCGTGCCCAGCACCGCGAAGTGCTTGCCGAGCAGCTCGTCCACCCGCACCATCACCGGGATCGATGTGTCTTGACGGATGCAGCCGATCCGGACCGAGGTCGCGATCTCGCCGCAGAACGCGGACTCGAGTTCGGCCTTGGAGGCGACCCGCACGCGATCGCCGAGCGAGGGGTAGGTCGTGACGCCGCGATTGAACGATCCGGCCTTGCCCTTGTTCATCCACAGCTCGCCGACGAGGCCGAGCTCGGCGATCCAGATCTCGCTGTCGCCGTCGCGTTGCGCGGGAACCGGCACGCTCAGCGCCGAGACGATCGCCAGCACCACGGTGTTGGATTGCTCGATGGCGAGCAGGGTGCCCATCTCGGGCCGTTGCGCCGGACCCTTTGGCAGCGTGCCCTGTCCGTTGTCGAGGACGACGATCGCCTTGGAGCCGGTCACCGATACGATGCGGCCGATCGAGGTGTCCTCAATCCAGCCGGGGCTCGCGGGCCCGGCGTCCGGAAATGCCGTTCGTGTCATGTGGCTGGTCCAGTATCGAAATGAGGCTCCGAGGTCGAAACGCCGAAAACAGAATCCCGGATCTGGGCGACCGAAACGCGATGCCGCGAGGGCAGGATGGCGCTAACCTCGGTTCCCGTCTCCTTGCTGCTGCGGATGGAAAGGCGGCCGCCGTGCAGCTCGACCAGCGCCTTCGCGATGGGCAGCCCCAGGCCGGTGCCCTCGCGCCAGCGGGTGCGGCTGCCGTCGACCTGGCCGAAGGGTGTCAGCGCGACGCGGATCTCCTCCTCGGTCATGCCGATGCCGGTGTCGCGGACCCGGATGACCGAGCTGTCATCGCTGAGCCGCATGGCCTCCACCGTGATCGTCCCGCCGGAGCGGGTGAACTTGATGGCATTGCCGATCAGGTTGGTCAGCACCTGGCGGATCTTGATCGCGTCGCCGCGTACCGGCTGGATTTCCGGGTCGAGCCGAACCTCGACGTTCACCCCCGTCTCCTCCACCGACAGCTTGAACGAGGCGACGGTCGCTTGGATGACCTCGTCGATATTGATTTCGCGCGCGTCGAGCGTGTAGCGGCCGCTCTGGATCTTGGAAATGTCGAGAATGTCGTTGATCACCGACAGCAGATGGCCGGCCGCATCGTGAATGAGGTGGGAGTACTGCACGACCTCGCTGTCCTGGAGGCGGCGGCGGTCGTGCTCGCTGAGCAGCTTGGAGAACCCGATGATCGTGTTGAGCGGCGTGCGCAACTCGTGGCTCATCGTGGCGATGAACTCGGACTTGACGCGGTTGGCCAGCTCGACCTCGATCCGCGCGGAATGCTCGGCAACACGTGTCCGGTGACGCAGGATCGCGTCACCGAGCAGGGAGGAATACTCGTTGATCAGCGATGCGGATCTGCTGCTTTCCGGCGATCCTTTCAACATGGGCTGGATCTAATCCCCGCTCTAATGCGCTTTGTAGGTTAGTGAGCATAGGCTAATCGCGAGTTACTTTTTCGTACCTAAACCCACGCGAACGCAACAGCGCCTACAGACACTCAAACCCTTGCTTTAATTAACAAAAATTGCCCCAGACAGGCATCCTGACAGAGCCTGACAGAACGCCTTGAAATCGCCACCCTAGATGCCTAAAAGATGCCTAGGAGGCTTTTCATGCGCGTCAAGTTGACCGACTACACCGTCCAGGGCCTACGCCTTCCCGAAGGACGGGCCCAATGCGATTTTTGGGACACTACCCTGCCTCGGTTCGGCTTACGGATCGGTAAACGGGCCAAGACCTTCATGCTGAACGTCGGCAAGCGTCGGGTATCCCTTGGCCGCTACCCCTTCACCAGCCTCAAGGAAGCCCGAGACAAGGCCAAGCGCCGTCTGGCCCTCAAGTACCTGCCGCCGGCCTCAGTACGTTCCCAGGACGCGTCTGAGTGGTATCTAGAGGCCATCAAATCCGAAAAGAGAGACGCGACCCTCCACGTCTACTCCACCTACCTCAAACGGCTCCCTGACCTGCCGCTGCACCAACTCACCGTTCAGAACCTCACCAAGGCTCTGCCCTCGGCAAAGTCAGCCGCCAACCTCTGCTTCGCCACCTTCAAGGCTTTCCTCTCCTGGTGCGTCGAGCAAGGACACTTGGACGTTAACCCGCTTCTCCACCGGCGCCTTCCGAACAGGAAGAACACCCGTGATCGCCTCCTCACGGACGATGAAATCAAGCGCATCTGGAACGCGAGCTACGCCTACAACTCCTTTGGCGACATCACCCGCCTTCTCATACTCACCGGCCAACGCCTCAATCAGATCGCCTCCCTCGAACGGGAATGGATCGCCCATTCGGTCATCCAGTTCCCAGCCTCAATCATGAAAAACCGCATGGAGCACCATATCCCCGTCACCGACACCATGCGCCTTCACCTGGCCGCAGTGCCCTTTTCCTCACGCGCCGTCCATACGACTCTCACCATCTTTAGGGACGCACTCGAGCTCCCCCACTTCACACTCCACGATTTTCGTCGCTACTTCTCGTCAACAGCTTCGAAGTTGAAAATTCCGATTGATATTACCGAGGTGATCCTCGCCCATACGTCCGGCTCACGCTCCCCCATTCAACGAATCTATGACCGCGATACCCGCCTTCCCCAGATGCGCGAAGCCCTCGACGCCTACCACGCGCATCTTGCTGCGATCGGTTGCAAGCTGACGGAACCTGCCCGAACCAACTCGACGTCAACCTGATTATTTCCGATCGCTCAGTACCCCTCACGATTGACGCCGTTCCACCACGCTCCTACGTTCGCCGTGTGGGTCGGCACTCCCGCCGCCCTGCACCCGGGTGCTCCAACCACTAGGAGGCTCGGATGCGGTTCGTGACGTGGACGGAGATCAAGAAGCTCGGCCTGGTGCCATATTCGCGCCAGTACATCGGACGTCTTGAACGTGCAGGGAAATTTCCGCTTCGGCGGAGAGCCCGCCGCAGGGTGGTCTGGGTGTACGACGAGATCATCGCCTGGCAAGAAACTTGGCTCACCGCGCAGACCCACGACCCCGTGTGAACGGGGCACGGGGAGTCGGGTGCACACCGGCTCCCCCATCCTTGACAACAGGCCCTGACAATCGCGCTGTCGAGCACGCTGACATCGGTTGTCAGGCCGCGTTGCCAGCTCAAACTGCAAAAAAACCCAACAACCTCAAGACAGTTCCGCCACAGTCCGTCGCCCTTACCAGGGACGACCTTCCGTCTTCGGCTCGTCTCTATCGGTCCTCGCTTCCCTCGCAACGTCGGCTAACGCCTCCGTGCTCGGCTCAGCCGGAAGGTCGTCCCTGCGGGACCGACGGACTGGGCGGCACAGCCCGTGCGATAATCACCGGTATCAATACCTGTTTTCAGCTTCCAGAAACCGCAGCACTCCCACACGGACCGCTGTTGCTCGGATGCAGGCTTGTCAACGATGCGAGCCGGGGCTGGAAGCTGGAACCAGCTATGGACAACCAGCACTTCTACGCCGTCGGCCGATCGGGTTTTGGAAAATCCACGTTGCTCAAGAATCGGATTTTCGGAGATCTCGATCTGCCAATCTTCGTCATTGACCCCCATGGCGAGGACGCCCGGGACCTCATCTCACGCCTGCCCGCATCTTATTACGAGCGCCTCTGCTACTTCGATCTGTCCGCGTCAACGACGCCCACGTTCAATCCGATCCTCGAGCCGTGGCACGCCATCCTGCCCTTTCAGGTCATCTGGAAGGACAGCTATGGCCCACGTCTCAACTACCAGCTCTACCATGCCCTAGCGGCCGTCTTCGAAGCCAAGCTGACCCTCCAGGAGGTGCCCCGCCTGTTCCATGACAAGCCCTTCCGGCTCAAGACCCTCGAGCGCGTGACGTCAACGGCCACCCGCACCTTCTGGCTCAAGGAGTATCCGAGCTGGCCCGACCGCATCCAGCACGAAGCCGCGGTCGCACTCTACAACAAAGTCGGCATCCTCCTTGCCTCGCCGATCGCCTCGGCAATCACGCCCCGCCCCCATCACGCGACGTACGATTTCACCCGGGCCCTCAAAACCAACACCATCACCGTCGTCAACCTCGCCAAGGGCAGCATCGGCGACGAGGCCGCTTCCCTCTTCGCCTCACTGTTCACGACCACGTTCCGGCACACGCTCATGACGCAGCCGACCCGGTGTCTCTTCATTGCCGATGAGTTCCAGAACTACGGCACCGAGATCTACGTCTCGATGCTCTCGGAGCTTCGCAAATTCGGCCTTCAACTCGGGCTCGCCCACCAATTCGCAACTCAGATCGAGCCGACGCTCCTGCATGCCATCCTCGGCAATGTCAGAGACACCTACCTCTTCAATGTCCAGCATGCCGACGCCAAGCTCCTCGCCGCGCCGTACCAGACGATCATGACCGACATCACCGACGAGCTGGCAAACTTGCCGCCGTTCACTGCCTATTTGAACGGTGCTCGAACTGAGCTGCCGCCGTTCGGTCCGTCCCTCAAAGACTTCGATGCGGCTCTCGCCGCCTCCCGTTCCCGCTTCAATCGTCGCACGCGCTCGCCGGGCGACAAGGTCCGCTAGCTCTCGCTGCGCTCGCCCTTGCGCCCGCCTTCGCTGGCGTGCACAGTCCGTACAGCTACCAATGGGAGAGAGGGCGAAGCCCCGTCCCTGTTAGCGACCAGGGGAGGGGGTAATGCTGGCGCTACTCGGCACTGCGATCGGCCTCCTCGTGGCCATGGCTCTGACCGTCTGGACGCTCGCACCTCACCGCGCTCAATCGGCGCCTAATACACAATCGCGCGCTTCGCCTCGCCAGGACCCTGAAACCCATCCAGCTCAGGCGTTCCTCGACGGCAACTCCAGGTACCCGCCGCCTCTCCCCCAAGCTTCTCCCGTGGCCGCCGGGCAAGAACCAGCCAACAGCGGGACTCTGCCGGTTCCGCTGGAACAGCGGCTCGTCGTTTCCGCGATGGCTCCGCCGGGTAAAATGTATCTCAAGATCCGGCGCTCACAGCGCGCGACCATGATCACCTCAAAAGCAGTTTTCATTCTCGACGCACGTGTCGATCTTTCGTCCGAGGACGACGCGCTTGTGCGTAAGTACAGCTTGCTCAGCACCGTCATTTACGACAGCAAGGAGAGGCTGGCCCACCAGCAGGCGTCATACGACCAATTCAGCCTTCAGCAGGCGCTGGCTTACGTGAGTCCGGGCAAAGCTCTCTGGAAAGGAACCAAGGGCCTCTGGAGCGCCGCGCGCATGGCGCTCTCCCTTCGCGTCACGGTCAAGAGCTTGATGGCTGGACAGCATATCGAATGTCGAGATCTCAACGAGCTCCTGGGGGCCGAGAACGCCATTCGCGAAGCCTGCCAGACGCTGCGCACCTACCTCGACATTGCCGCGACCTTCGACGGAAAGGAGGAGCTCGTTGAAATATAAGAAGCCGCAATTTTCACTGCCCACGTTCCTCCCGCCATCGCCGTATCAACCGTTCCTGCGGCGCTTCACGGACGAGCGGGCGACCGACCTTGCCGAAACCAGAGCCCTCTTCGCTGCGGTGTCGGCGCAATTCACTTCCTCTGTATGGGCGCATCCAGAGGCCATTGATCGATTTAACTCGCTCATAGCAGAGCTCGTCTGCAAGGAACTGCCAGTCGCCAATCATGAGCTGGCCTGTGCCATCGACCGCTGCAACACCGCCGTCCTCTCACTTGAGACATCCCTTTTCTCAGCGCCGCGCGTGTCATCCACACACCTTTCCTTGAAAGACCATGTCGAGCTCCGCCGCGCACTCCGTGCCCAGGAATACTTCCTTGCGAACGATGAGCGCGTCTCTCAGCTTCTCCTCGAGGCCATTTGCCTTATCAACTACGGCCTTCTGGCGGGTCTCCCGGAAATACCGACGCACGGAACGTTCACCGTGCCGCTCCACACCACAGTTGATCTCAATGATGTCGTCGATCGCATCGTCGGCACGCTCGCCACAAGCGCACATGCGGATGCCGGCCTCTTCACCGAGATCAACGATCGCATTTATCGCAACATTTGCCACGTCTCCGGCGTCGTACCCTACAGCGACAGTCATCGGCCGCTGGTCACCGCAGCCGATAGTGGTCTGCGTGGCGAAGATTTGATCGAGGCATACCTAGCCGGAACGCCCCTCATCGATCTTTTCCTG
>JAESFN010000366.1_pt1 | contig 47359 bp, 50 predicted proteins | sample 9269411 | NCBI WGS metagenome assembly JAESFN01 (sample SAMN14505399, study PRJNA617100) | algae metagenome | isolation source: Iphinoe sp. HA4291-MV1 and co-occurring heterotrophs from trail next to... | place: USA: Maunawili Falls, Hawaii | collected 2009-07-25
AAACGGGCGCTTTCAAGGGAGAGAGACAATTATGACCTTCACGACCAAGGTCGCGGCTGCCGCGACCACGATGCTTGCTGCCGCGCTGCTTTCGGGCACCGCGATGGCCGCCCCCAAGGTGCTGATGCTGCACCAGTGGGCCTCCGGCAACGATGCCGCCTCCATTGCCAAGCTCGGTGAGATGTTCACCGCCGCCGGCGGCACCTGGGAGCAGACCGCCATTGCCGGTCACACCGCCAATACCCTCGCCAAGCTCCGCGCCGACGTCGTCGCCGGCAACGCCCCCGCTGCGGTGCAGCTGAAGGGCCCGGAAATCGCCGAGTGGAACGCCACCGGCGGCACTGCCGACATGGACGAACTCGCCAAGGCCGAGAACTGGGATGCGGTGGTCGCCCCTGAGCTGCTGCCGGTGATGAAGCCGGAAGGCAAGTGGGTTGCCGCGCCGATGAACATCCACCGGATCAACTGGATCTGGGGCAACAAAGCCGCCATGGAAGGCGTGGGCGTCACCGAGCTGCCCAAGACCTGGGCCGATTTCAACGCCGCCTGCGACAAGGCCGTTGCCGGTGGCAAGATCTGCCTGGCGCACCTCTCGGCCGACTGGACCGACGCGACCACCTTCGAGACCATTGTCTACGGCATGGACAAGGATCTCTACACCAAGGCGTTCGTTGAAGGTGATGTCGATGCGCTGCGCTCGGAAGGCATGATCAAGGCCTTCGACCAGATGCGCCTGATGGTCACCAAGTACATGGATCCGGCCATCGCCGGCCGTGACTACGACACCGCCTCCAACATGATGGTCAACGGCGACGCGCTGTTCTTCATCATGGGCGACTGGGAACTGGGCGCGATCAAGTCGGTTGGCCACGAGCCGGGTGGCGACATCCTGTGCGGTCAGTCCCCGACCGACTGGGCCGGTGACGGCTTCATCCTGAACTCGGACTCGGTGGTGTTCTTCAAGCAGAACGACCCGGACTACCAGGAAGGCCAGAAGCTGCTGGCGAGCCTGATCCTGTCGCCTGATTTCCAGAAGGTCTTCAACATCACCAAGGGCTCGATCCCGGCGCGTCTCGACGTCGACCTGGCGGATGGCTTCAACACCTGCCAGCAGCAGAGCCAGGCGGCCCTGAAGGCTTCGATCGCAGGCGGCACGCTGGTCCGCTCGATGGCGCACAACATGACCGTGCTGCAGAAGTACCGCGGCGCGATGATGGATACGATCACCGAGTTCGTGAACACGCCCGAGATGACCTCGACGGATGCGGCCAATATCATGGCCGACGCCGTCGAAGCTCAGATGTAACGTACCCCCTCAGAACAGCCGGCCGCGGCGTTCCCGCGACCGGCTCCCTTGATTGTCGTTTGGGAGGGAAGTCCGTTGACTATAGCAGGTCAGTCCGTGTCGGCTGGCACGAGCACCTGGGACCGCATCAAGAAGTGGACCCCGGTATTCATCATCGCCCCGTCGATCTTAGCGTCCTTCGTCTACGTCTTCGTCTTCGCCGGCTGGACGTTCTACATCTCGCTCAGCGACTCCACCCTGTTGCCCAGCTACGGTTTCAAGGGCTTTGAGAACTACGTCTCGCTCTGGACCAACCGCCGCTGGAGCGTCGCCTACACCAATCTCCTCTATTTCTCGGCATTCTACGTCACCATCTCGATGGCGTTCGGCCTGCTGCTTGCCATCCTGATCGACCAGCGCATCCGCGCCGAGTCGTTCTGGCGTACGATTTTCCTCTACCCGCTCGCCGTCAGCTTCATCGCCACCGGTACGGTGTGGCAGTGGCTCTACAATCCCTCGAGCGGCATCCAGTTTCTGGTCAACTCGCTGGGCTGGACCGACTTCCAGTTCGCCTTGACCACCGATCGCAAGAACGCCATCTGGGCCATCATCATCACTGGCATCTGGGGCTCGGCGGGTTTCTCGATGGCGCTGTTCCTCGCCGGTCTCCGCTCGGTCGACCCCGACATCATCAAGGCGGCACAGATCGACGGTGCCAGCTGGTTCCGCACCTATCGCAAGGTGATCCTGCCCACCATCGGGCCAATCTTCATCGCGGTGGCGGTGGTGCTGCTGCAGTTCGCCATCAAGACCTTCGATCTTGCGGTGGCGCTGACCAATTCCGGTCCGGGAATCTCGACCACCTTCCCAGCCACCTACGTCTACGACTTCATGTTCCAGCGTGGCGAGATCGGGCAGGGTGCCGCGGCGGCCATGATGGTGCTGGCGGCGCTGGCCATCGTGCTCGTACCCTACTCGCTCTATCTCGTGTGGCGCCGGCGCCGGGAGGCCTCCAATGGCTGACGCTGTTATCGGCGCAACCGTGGTCGAAGACCGCGAAGCGGCAGTCGCCAGCCGCCGCCGGCTGATCGCCCGCATCGTCATCTACGGGCTGCTCGGACTGATCTCGATCGTCTACATCGTCCCGCTGCTGGTGGTGGTCCTCAACTCTTTCCGCACCAATGCCGAGATCGGCGCCAATGGCCTGATCTCACTGCCCAACAGCTTCCGCCTCGACGCCTGGCCGCAGGCCTGGAGCGACTTCTGTATCGGCGGGCAGTGCGATGGCGTTGCCCGCTATTTCTGGAACTCGGTGATGATGGTGGTTCCGGCCACCATCATTTCGACCGCACTCGGCGCCATCAACGGCTACATCCTTTCGAAGTGGAAGTTCCCGGGCTCCGAGATCGTCTTCGGCTGCATGCTGCTCGGCGTGTTCATGCCGGGCCAGATCGCCTTGCTGCCCTGGGCATTCCTGCTCGGCAAGCTCGGTCTGTCCAACTCGGTCTATGGCCTTGTGCTGGTGCATTGCATCCAGGGCCTGAGCTTCACCACGCTGTTCTTCCGCAACTACTATGTGTCGATCCCGGATGACCTGCTGAAGGCCGCGCGTATTGATGGGGCCGGCTTCTGGCGCATCTTCTGGAAGATCATCATCCCGCTGTCGCCGCCGATCATCATCGTCACGGTGATCTGGCAGTTCACCGGCATCTGGAACGAGTATCTGTTCGGCGTGGTGCTCAACTCGGGCTCCAACCAGCCTATCACCGCGGCCCTGGTCGCCCTCTCGATGAGCGGCACCACGGTTCGCACCTATGACGTGATGAGTGCGGCCGTGCTGATCGGCGCGCTGCCACCACTCCTCGTCTACTTCTTCGGCGGCAAGTACTTCGTCCGCGGCCTTACCCAGGGAGCAATCAAGTAAAATGGCATCCTTGACCATCAGGAACCTGCGTAAGAGCTTCGGCGTCGTCGAGGTGCTGAAGGGTGTCGACCTCGAAGCCAACACCGGCGAGTTCATCGCGCTGGTCGGCCCGTCGGGCTGCGGCAAATCCACCCTGCTCGCCATGATCGCCGGCCTCGAAACCGTGACCTCCGGCGAGATCTATATCGGCGACCGGCTGGTCAACTCGGTGCAGCCCAAGGACCGCGACATCGCCATGGTGTTCCAGTCCTACGCGCTCTACCCGACCATGTCGGTAAAGGAGAACATGGCCTTCGGCATGGAAAGCCGTGGGGTGCCCAAGGCCGAGCAGGAAAAGACCATCGCCCGCGTTGCCGCGCTGCTGCAGATCGAGCCGTTCCTCAAGCGCAAGCCCGGCCAGCTCTCGGGCGGCCAGCGGCAGCGCGTCGCCATGGGCCGCGCCCTGGTACGCGATCCGGCGCTGTTCCTGTTCGACGAGCCGTTGTCGAACCTCGATGCCAAGCTCCGTGTCGACATGCGCACCGAGATCAAGAAGCTGCACCAGCGCATCGGCAAGACCACCATCTACGTCACCCACGACCAGGTCGAAGCCATGACGCTCGCCTCGCGCATCGCCGTGATGCACCAGGGCGAGGTGCAGCAATTCGCCGATCCCGATACCGTCTACAACCGTCCGGCCAATACCTTTGTCGCCGGCTTCATGGGCTCGCCGTCGATGAATTTCATCGATGCCGAGATCACCTCCGCCGGCGGCGCGCCGGCGGTCAACTTCCCGCTTTCAGGCGGCGGTGTCGCCAGCCTGCCGCTCCACAATGGCGTTGCCGGTCGGGCACCGAGCAAGAAAGTGATCCTTGGTATCCGCCCCGAGCACCTGAGCCGGCAGTCCCCGAGCAACAGCGGCAAGCAGGGCATCGCAACGATGTCGGCGCCTGTCGAAGTGGTGGAGCCAACCGGCGCAGAGACCATGGCGGTACTGCGGTTCGGCGATCGCGAGGTGGTCGGCCGCTTCTCGCCGGACGAGGCACCAAAGACTGGTGAAAACATGCCGCTCGCCGTCGACATGACGCGCGCCTGCCTGTTCGATCCGGCGACCACACGACTGATTTAGGGATCGCCTGAAATTTCCAAGTTTGCAAAATACCCCAGTCTCGAGGGGCGGGTCGTGTTCGTCACCGGCGGTGCCTCGGGCATCGGCGCCGATATCGTCCGCGCCTTCGCCGGGCAGGGCGCCAAGGTTGGCTTTGTCGATATCCTCGACCAGGACGGCCGGGCAGTTGCCGACGAGACCGGCGCCCACTTCATCAACTGCGACATCACCGACGTCACCGGTCTGAAGGCTGCCATCGACGTGATCAAGAACCGGCTCGGCAACATCACCGTGCTGGTCAACAATGCTGCCAATGACGACCGGCACGAGATCGACGCCGTCACCGAAGAGTATTGGGACGCCTCGCTCGACCTGAACCTCAGGCCGCAGTTCTTCGCCGCCCAGGCGGTACGCGAGCAGATGAAGGCCGAAGGCGGCGGCTCGATCATCAATTTCTCCTCGATCGCGTGGCGCGGCGGGGCCTCGAACATGCCGGTCTATGCGACGGCGAAATCGGCGATCATCGGCCTCACCCGCGCCCTCGGCCGCGGCTTCGGTGCCGACAATATCCGCGTCAACGCCATCGAGCCGGGCGCTGTGATCACCGAGCGGCAGAAGCGGCTCTGGTTCAAGGACCAGGCCTCGATCGACCACGTCGTGTCACGCCAGACCATCCAGCAAGTGCTGCTCGGTGACGAGATCGCCCGCATGGTGCTGTTCCTCGCATCCGACGACAGTCGAATGATCACCAAGCAGTCGATTACTGTAGATGGTGGTCTGCGCTAACTCTCACTGACTCGAAGACGGTGACCCGATGAAACTCACGACCGGCCTCAACCCTTATGGCCTCACTTACTATCTCGGCCTGCAGGGCTCGGGCACGCCGCGCCACAATCCCAATGGCGTCGGCCTTGAGGGCTTCATCAAGCTGACTGAGGAGTTGGGTGGCAAGGCCATCGAACTGTGGGAAGGCTGGTTGAAGGATAAGTCCGACGCCGAGCTGGCGGCGCTGAAACAGCGCCTCGACACCCTCGGCTGGAAGCGCATCGTCAGTTCGGGCTTGCAGCACGGCGACATGGACATGCTGATCCATGCCGCCACCGCACTCGACGCCAAGTACATCCGCGTGGCGCTGACCCCGATCCTCTGCGGTGACCGCGCCGCGGCGGGGCAGAAGTGGCACGACCTCGTCGCCTCGGTGCACGAGAAGCTTGAGGCGGCAGTGCCCAAGCTCACTGCCGCCGGCGTCGTGCTGCTGATTGAGAACCACCAGGATTTTACCAGCCGCGAGTTGGTCAATTTCTGCGACGAATACGGCCCCAATGTCCGCATCGTCTTCGACATGGCCAACACCTTTCCGGTGGGCGAGTCGCCGCTCGATTTCACCCGGGTAATCGCCCCCTATGTGCGCCACTGCCACGTCAAGGACTACCGCGCGGTGATCGAGTCCGACGGCTTCCGCCTGGTGCGCTGTCCCTCGGGCGACGGTTGCGTGCCGCACAAGCAGATGTTCGACATTCTTGCCGAGCACAATGACGAGATGCTTGCCTGCATCGAGATCGGCGCGCTCGAGGATCGGCACGTCAAGCTCTATACGCCCGAGTGGTGGCACGGCTATGCGCCAAAGCGGGCCGAAGACCTCGCCGCCTGCCTGCTCGCCGTACAGAAGAACCGCTTCGAAGTGGGCGAAGAGTGGCGTACGCCGTGGCAGCGCAACGCCGACCACGAACTGATCGATTACGAGCTGTCGCAGTACAGGAAGAGTGCTGCGAACCTTAAGGCCCAGGGCCTGATGTAGTCAGGCCGACGCTCAAGTAGACTCGACTTATGTGATTGGAGGCCGCTGTGGCAGGAAAAGATCTCTCGGGAAAAATTGCGTTCGTAACCGGCTCAGGCCGTGGCCTGGGCAGTGTCATGGCGCGGAAGCTCGCCGCGCGCGGCGCTGATGTGGTGGTGCATGACCTGACCTGGGACGCGTCCGCCAAGTACGGCGAAGGCGACAATCTCGGCTTCATGATCAAGACCATCGAAGGCCTCGGCGTTCGCTCGATGGGGGTCACCGGCAATATCGGCGACCGCGACGCGGTCAACAACATGAAGAAGGAGATCGAGGAGAAGTTCGGCCCGGTCGAAATCCTCGTCAACTGCGCCGGCGGCGATATCGGAGCAGCGGGCGGCAAGCCGGTGCCCAACAACATCCTCGGCATCACCTATGACGATCTGATCACGCTGACCAACAACAACCTGATCGGCACCATGCTGGTGACCCAGGCGTTCGTGCCGCAGATGGTCGAGCGCCAGCACGGCATCGTCGTCAACATCGCTTCGGTCGCCGCCCATATCGGTGTCAGCGGCGGCGGCATCTACGCCACTCTCAAGGCGGCCGTGACCCACTACACCCGCTGTCTCGCCGACGAAGTCCGCGAGCACGGCGTGCGCGTCAACGTAGTGAGCCCGGGCCCCTCCAAGACCGCCCGCTTCCAGGCGACCCGTACGGTCGATCCGGACAAGATGAACTCCAACAAGGTCTCGATGGATCGCTACGCCGAGCCCGAGGAAATCGCCGACGCGGTGGTGTTCCTCTGTTCCCCGGAAGCCAAGTTCATCCATGGCCAGTTGCTGCGCGTCGACGGCGGCCTGCAGCTTTACGCGGGTTGAGGCGAGCGGGCATCCGCTGCTGCTGGTGGCTGTGGACCCCCACCTCTGTCCCCTCCCCGCAAGGGGGAGGGGAGACGCTCCCGCTAAGACCAGTGTTTTGGTCTCCCTCCCCCTCGGGGCGACGTCTTGTCGTCCCATTGCTGGCAGGGGACAGGGGTGGGGTCAGCCCGCTCCGGCTGGACGGTGGTCTCCGTCACTTGTTCGCGTCCGCTCCCCCCGCTAACGGTAGGCTCCCATAACCCGGAGCGCCCATGCCCACACTCGGCCTTGCCATCGCTGCCATCGCGGCGCTCGTGTCGTTCTTCACCGCGTGGTTCATCACGCGTCGGGCCGGCAAGCTCGGGCTGATGCAGCAGCCGAACGATCGCTCCTCGCACGTGATGCCCACTCCAGGCGGTGGTGGCGTTGGCATCGTCGCCGGCGGTTCCGTTGCCGGGTTGCTGATGGCGTTGCTGCTGCCCTGGCTGGGCGTGCCGGTGATCATGGCAGGTATCCTCCTCGCCTTTATCGGCTATTCCGACGACAGACGCCCGATCGCAGCGCGCTGGCGGCTTGGGGCGCAGGTGCTGCTGATGGGCGCCATCGTCGCGGTGCTGCCGATAGATCAGCTCGGCCTGCCGGTGCCGGAATCGGTGCTGCTGGTGCTCCTCACCCTGGGCGGTGCGCTGTGGATCAACCTGTTCAACTTCATGGACGGCATCGACGGCCTCGCTGCCTCCGAGGCGATTTTCCTCCTCGCCGGTGCCGCACTGCTCGCCTTCCTGTTCGAGCCCGGCATCGTCGACGATCCGAGGCTCTGGTGGATGCTCGGTCTCGCTGCGGCCTCGTTCGGGTTCCTGCTGCTCAACTGGCCGCCAGCAAGAATCTTCATGGGCGATGCCGGCAGCACCTATCTGGGGCTGATGACGGCGTTCTTTGCGCTCAGCACGATGCTCAGCTTCTGGCTGACCCCGTGGCAGTGGCTGATCCTTGCCGGGCTGTTCCTTGCCGACAGCCTCACCACGCTCATCCGCCGCATGCTGCGTCGTGAGCGTTTCTGGGAAGGCCACAAGCGCCACGCCTATCAGGCGTTGCAGCGTCGGTTCGGCTCGCACCTCAAGGCAACGCTGCTCTATGTCGGGATCAACGTGATCGTGCTGCTGCCGCTCGCCTGGTTGGCCGGGGCATATCGCGACTGGGGTTTTGCGATTGCTGCGCTCACCTTTGCCGGACTGGTGGCGGCGGCCCTGTGGGCCGGGGCGGGGGCACCGCTACAGCAAGAGGCTCAGGAAGAAGGCGCCGGCCCCCAGGATCGTCAGTGACGCGGCGCTCGCAGCGAACAGCATGTTGCGGGCGAAATCGGCGTGTCGCCTCAGCTCGTGCCTTGTCATGGCGCGGACGTCGAAGTGTTCGAATTCCTGGTCGAGCATGATGCGAGCCCCTCAGCTGCAGGCCAAAGGGTGCGCGCGTGTGCTCAGGTGAGCCAGCGCTTTGCAAAATCATGCTTAATTAGAGTCAAATGCCTTGTAGTTCGCCCCGGCTCGCGCAACCGTGTGGCCTGTGGCGCGCCAACGCCATTGCAACGCCACGATTGGCGCGCTTCTGCCGCCGCCTCGCACTGGAACTCTCGCCTATGACGCTTCTGCGCAGCGGTTTTCTCCTCTTCGCTACCCTGACATTGCTCGCCGCCTGCACCTCGGTGGTTCCGCCCGCCAAACCACCAGGCAGCAGCACGGCCGCGGCACCGATCCAGCTGACCCAGGGCGGCATCATGGCCGCGATCAACGGCACTCGCGCCGCCGCCGGCAAGCCGCCGCTACGCTACAACATCCAGCTCGAGAACGCGGCCCGCTCGCAGGCCAACCTGATGGCCGCCAAGGATACGCTGTCGCACGATCTCGGCGTCACCCTGCGCCAGCGCGTCACCACGGCCGGCTATGAAGGCGCCGTGGGTGAGAACGTCGCCGGCGGCCAGTCGACCCTCGATCAGGCGATCAATGGCTGGCTGGCCAGCCCGGCGCACCGTGACACGCTGCTCTCCACCAAGTTCCAGGAGTTCGGGCTGGCGGTGGCAACTGTGCCGGCCAACCGGACCAGCAAGTACCGTACCTACTGGGCCTTCATCGCCGGCGGCCCGTTCGAGGCATGGCGCTAGGCTGCGGTCACACCAATACCCAAGCCGGCGCGGGCTGACCCCCACCCCTGTCCCCTCCCCCTCAAGTAGGGGGAGGGAGACGTTAGCCTCGATACTGGTGGGAGGGTCTCCCTCCCCATGTTTAGGGGGAGGGGACAGGGGTGGGGGGCAGCCCGCACCGGACGATCGGCGAAGCGCCACGTGGCCTACGAACTGCTCAGCGTCCGCCGCACAGCATCGCGCCAGCCCTTGAGTTTCCGCGTCCGCTCGTCCTCGCCCATCCGTGGGGTGAACTGCCGGTCCAGCGCCCAGCGCTCGGCAAAGCCTTGCTGGTCCGGCCACACCCCGGCCTTCCAGCCGGCGAGCCAGGCGGCGCCGAGCGCCGTGGTTTCGAGGATCGTCGGGCGGTCCACTGGCGTGTTCAGGATGTCGGCGAGAAACTGCATGGTGAAATCCGAGGCGACCATGCCACCGTCCACCCGCAGCACCGTGTCGTGCGCGCCTTTCCAGTCCTTGCGCATGGCGTCGATCAGGTCGCGCGTCTGGTAGCTGACGGATTCGAGCGCCGCCCGCGCCAGCTCCGCCGGCCCGGTATTGCGCGTCAGCCCGGTGAGCGAGCCGCGGGCCGCGGAATCCCACCAGGGGGCGCCGAGACCGACAAAGGCCGGCACCAGGTAGACGTTCTGCGTCGGGTCGGCCTTCATCGCCAGGGCGCCGGCATCGCCGCTCTTTTCGAAGATCTTCAGCATGTCGCGCATCCACTGCACCGACGCGCCGGCAATGAAGATGGCGCCCTCGAGCGCATAGGTGGTTTCGCCGTTGAGCCGGTAGGCAACAGTGGTCAGCAGCCGGTTCTTCGAGCGCACCATGTCGGTGCCGGTATTGAGCAGCGCAAAGCACCCCGTGCCATAGGTCGATTTCAGCATGCCCGGGGTGAAGCAGGCCTGCCCGATGGTCGCTGCCTGCTGGTCGCCCGCCGCGCCGTAGATCGGCAGCGCCACGCCGAACACTTCGGGGTCGGTCATGCCGAAATCGTCGGCATTGTCCTTCACCTCGGGCAGGATGGCGCGCGGGATGCGGAACAGCTTCAACAGCTCGTCGTCCCACTGGCCGGTCTTGATGTTGAGCAGCAGCGTACGGCAGGCATTGGTGATGTCGGTGGCGTGGCTCTTGCCGCCGGTCAGCCGCCAGATCAGGTAACTGTCGACAGTGCCGAAGGCGAGCTCACCCTTCTCCGCCCGCTTCCGCGCTCCCGGCACGTTGTCGAGGATCCAGGCGAGCTTGGTGGCGGTGAAGTAGGGGTCGAGCAGCAGCCCGGTCTTCTTGGTAACCAGCTTCTCGTGCCCGGCCTTTTTCAGCTTCTCGCAGAGCTTGGCAGTGCGCCGATCCTGCCAGACGATGGCGTTGTAGATCGCCTTGCCGGTCGTGCGGTCCCAGACGATGGTCGTCTCGCGCTGGTTGGTGATGCCGATGGCGGCGATCTCGTCGGCTTTGATGCCGGCCTTCTTAATCGCCGTTTTGGCGCTCCACAGCGCCGTCGCCCAGATCTCCTCGGGCACGTGCTCGACCCAGCCATCCCTAGGGAAATGCTGGGTGAACTCCATCTTGCCGAGCCCGGCGATCTTCTGGTGCTCGTCAAAGACGATCGCCCGGCTCGAGGTGGTGCCCTGGTCGATGGCGAGAATATTGCCGGTCATTGTCTCTTCCCCATTCCAGTCCAAGCGCTTTGCGGAAAAGTTGCAGACTTTTCCGGTTCGAAAGCGCGCCAATACAAGGACTTAGAGCATCTCACCGACTCAACGAGGAGGGAAATGCTCTAGGCGTTCGGCCATGTACCTGGCCAGTTCCGCCTTTTCATTTGCTTTGAACTTCAGGCCCTGCTTCGAGCGACGCCATAGCACGTCGTCGGCGGTCCGCGCCCATTCCCGATCCATCAGGTAATCGACCTCACGCGCATAGAGCGTCGTGCCGAAATGTTCCCCGAGCTCGGCGGTGCTCGTCGCCTCGCCCAGCAGGTCAGCGGCGAGCGTGCCATAGGCTCGCACCAGCCGGCGAATGAACGCCGGATCGAGGTTCGTCTTCTTTGCCGCGAGCTTCCGCACCTCGGCATCGAACGCGGTGGGGGGAAAGTTGCCGCCAGGCAGGTGCGCCCCTTTGGTCCAACGCGGTCCCTTCTTGCCGATCAGTCCATCGATCTTGTCGACCACCTGCTCGCTGAGCCGCCGGTGCGTCGTCAGCTTGCCGCCGAACACGTTGATCAGCGGTCCGTTGCCGGCTTCGCCCTCGGTCTTCAGCACATAGTCGCGGGTCGCCTCCTGCGCGGCGCTGGCGCCATCGTCGAACAGCGGCCGCACCCCGGCATAGGTCCAGACGATGTCGGCCCGCGTCACCGGCTTGACGAAATACTCGCTCGCCGCGGCACAGAGGTAATCGGTCTCTTCGTCACTGATCTTCACTCCGGTTGGGTCGCCCTCGAAGTCCTGGTCGGTGGTGCCGATCAGGGTGTAGTCGCCTTCATAGGGAATGGCGAAGAAGATGCGGCCATCGGCGTTCTGGAAGAAATAGCAGCGGTCATGGTCGAACAGCTTTTTCACCACGATGTGGCTGCCTTTGACCAGCCGCACGTGGTGCGCTTCGTTGCGGCCCACAGTCTCGCGGATCACCGTATCGACCCATGGTCCGCCGGCATTGACGAGCAGGCGCGCCGACACGGTCTCAGTGCCAGCGGGGCCAACCATCTCGATCCGCCATAGCCCGCCATCTCGGCGTGCCGCGGTCACCTTGGTTTGCGTCACCACCCGCGCGCCCTTGTTGGCCGCGTCTCGCGCGTTGAGCGCCACCAGCCGGGCATCATCCACCCAGCCGTCCGAGTATTCGAACGCCACCGTGTGCCCCGGCTTCAGCGGCCGCCCGGCGGGGTCCTTGGTGAGATCCAACGTCCGTGTTCCTGGCAGGAGCTTTCGCCCCCCGAGATGATCGTAGACGAACAGCCCCAGCCGCAGCAGCCAGGCCGGCCGCAGGTTCTTCTCGTAGGGCAGGACGAAGCGCAGCGGCCAGATGATGTGCGGCGCCGATGCCCACAGCACCTCGCGCTCGGCCAGCGACTCATGCACCAGCCGAAACTCGTAGTGTTCCAGATAGCGCAGCCCGCCATGCACCAGCTTGGTCGCCGCCGATGAGGTGCCTGAGGCGAGGTCGTGCATTTCTGCCAGCATCACCGAATGTCCGCGCCCCACCGCGTCGCGGGCGATGCCGGTGCCGTTCACCCCGCCGCCGATAACGAACACGTCGAACGTGTCTTGCGCGTCGCTCATCTCAGGGCCGGTCCTTCACTTGCAATATGGAGTTCGACGCCGGCTGCCGCGCAGATGGCGGCGATGGCGGGGGAGGGGGCTTGGTCGGTGACGAACACATCGATCTGCTCGAGATGGCCGATCCGCACCGGCGCGGTGCGCTCGAACTTCATCGCATCGGCAACGAGGATGGTCTGGCGCGCCGTCTCGATAATCGCCTGCGCCACTTTCACTTCGCGAAAATCGAAATCCAGCAGCGTGCCGTCGGCATCGATCGCCGAGGCGCCGATCACTGCATAATCGACCCGGAACTGCCGGATGAAATCCACGGCCGCCTCGCCCACCACGCCGCCATCGGCGTGCCGCACCACGCCGCCGGCGATCACCACCTCGGCGCTCGGCACCTCGCGCAGGATGTTGGCAGCGTTGATGTTGTTGGTCACCACCATCAAGCCGGTGTGACGGCGCAATGACATCGCCACCTGCTCGGTGGTGGTGCCGATATTGAGGATCAGCGAGGAGTTGTCGGGGATCATCGCCGCTGCGGCGAGGCCAATGCGGCGCTTGCCCTCCGCCGCCAGCATCCGCCGCGCTTCGTAGGCATAGTTCGAAACGCCCGAGGGATAGGCGGCTCCGCCATGCAGCCGGTTGAGCAGCTTGCGGTCACAGAGCTCGTTGAGGTCCTTGCGAATGGTCTGCGGCGTCACCGCGAACTTGAGCGCCAGGGCGTCGACATCCACCCGCCCGTGCTGCCGGGCGAGCGCCATGATGTCGTCCTGCCGCTCCGTCAGCGCGTCCAATCCGTCCCCCTGGATGTGGGGGCAGCTATACGCGGGTTAGGTTCGTTTCGATAGCGAAATGTTCGTTTCTGGTTCGTATTCTGGATCCGGTAGCTGTGGACCCCCACCCTTGATCCCTCCCCGCAAGGGGGAGAGAGACGATCAACTCAATGCCAGTGTTTGGGTCTCCCTCCCCCTTGCGGGGAGGGGACAGGGGTGGGGGGCCACAGCCACCGGCTGACCGTATGTCCCACCCCGGCCATTGACCCAAAACCCATGAGCGTGCATCAGGAGCATCCCCCTCCCGACCGGCCGCCATGCTCGCTATTCTCAACGTCATCCTGCCGGTTTTTGCAATGCTCGCGCTGGGCTATGGCGCGGTGCGGCTCAGGCTGTTTCCCTCCGAGGGGGTGCGCGGGCTGGTGGTGTTCGTCAACAACTTCGCGACGCCGTGCCTGCTGTTCAACGCCATGCTGCACACCGACTTCGCCACCACCTTCAACTGGGGCGTCATCGTGCCGTTTTATGTCGGCGCGATCGTGGTGTTCATTATCGGCATCTTCGTGTCGGCCAAGTTGTTCCGTAACAAGCCGGGCGAGGCCGTCGCCTCGGGCTTTTCGGCGACCTTCACCAACACCGTGCTGGTCGGTATCCCGGTAGTGCAGCGGGCCTATGGTCAGGAGGCGCTGGCCACTGCCTTCTCGATCATCGCCTTTCATGCTCCGGTGCTGATCACTGCCGGCATGATCACCATGGAACTGCTGCGCCGGGATGGGGCGCCGCTCCACAAGACGCTCGGAGTCGCGCTGATGCGGGTGATCGCCAACCCGCTGCTCTGGGGCATCGCGCTTGGCGCCGCCGCCAACCTGATGAATGTGACGCTGATCGAACCGGCCGAAGCCTTCATCACCATGATGGCGGCGGCGGTTACTCCGGCGGCGCTGTTCGGCCTCGGCGGCGCGCTGAACGACTACAAGCTCAGTGACAGCTGGGGCCAGTCGCTCACCATGTCACTGCTGAAACTGCTGCTGCAGCCGGCTATCGCCTGGGTGATCATGGTGCCGATCCTTCACATCGACCACGACCTCGCCCGCTACGGTGTGTTGCTCGCGGCGATGCCCGCCGGCATCAACGTCTATGTGTTCGCCACCTACTACAATCGAAGCGTGCACATCGCCGCAAACTCCATCCTGATCTCGACGGTGCTGAGCATTCTCACGGTGAGTGGCTGGCTATACGTGCTCGGGCTGTAGCGGCGCTCACCTTAAGGCCGTCTGTCTCAGTCGGGTTACTGCGCCGCCTCGACACGCATCGCCAGCACCTGCGGTTCGCCGGTCACCGGGATCGAGCGGACCGGCATCGTCGAGGTGGCGTCGAGCCCGACAGCCACCCGCACATGCTTGTCGGTCGGGCAGAGCAACAGCATCGCATCGAAGCCGATCCAGCCCAGCCCATCATCCCAGGCTTCCGCCCAGGCGTGCAGCGCCGGCTGCTCGCTGTCTGAGCCGTAGAGGTAGCCGATAACGTAGCGCGCCGGGATTTCCAGCGCCCGCGCCGCGCCGATGAAAGCGTGCGCGTAGTCGCTGGCCGGCGCATGCACCCCAGACGTCTGCGACTGGGTCTGCCCGTCCTGGGTCTGCCCCTGCTCGCCGCCGCCCACCACCTCAGCCACCCGCGCCATCAGCGCGTGCAGCAGCGCGATACGATCCTGTCCGGTCTTCGGAACCGTCCGGAATTTTGACGTGATGCTCCCCGCCGCCTTGGTGGCCGGAGTAGGGCGGCGATACAGCGCTGGTGGGATATCGCCCGGCACCCGGCCGATCACCCCGTTGCGATCGATCGTTTCGACGATCCCGGCGACGGTGATCACCAACTCCGGCTCGGGCCTGACCTGGCTCACCAGGTGCGCCCGGTTGCCGAAGGCGTCGACGAAGCTCGCCGCCTTGTCGATGCCCGGCATCTCGACCGACCACTCGCGCACCGTCTGCGTCGGCCCGCTCAGCGGCGTCAGCAGCACGTGCTGTACCCCTCGGGTAATACCCGCACCCAGTGCCAGGCTCATCGAATGTCGGATGGCGATCTTCATCAGTAGAAATTGTAGCTTTCGGCGAGGGCGTCCGTCATCCGGTTGTTGCGGTCGATGAACTCGGTCAGGAATTCGTGCAGGCCATGCTCGAAGATTTTGTCGACGCTGGCGTCCATGACCAGCGCCGTCACGGCGTCGGCCGCGTCGTGCCCGGCGGTGCGCTCGCCGTAGATCTCCTCGAGCATGTCGATGGTGCGATTGATCCACTGCACGCAGAAGATCAGCGAACGCGGCATTTCCGGCCTGAGGATCAGGTAGTCGGCGATGTTCCAGGCCTTGTAGCGATCATGGTAGACATGCCGGTAGCTGCGATGCGCCGAAGCGGCGCGCAAAATCATCGTCCATTGCTGGATATCGACGTCGCCGCCCACCATGGTGGCGCGCGGCAACAGCACGTAATACTTCATGTCGAGGATGCGCGCCGTGTTGTCGGCCCGCTCGACGAAGTTGCCGATCTGGCTGAAGGCATAGCCGGCATCGCGGAGGAACGTCGAGAGCAGGGCGCCGCGATAGCGGTGGCTGACCTGCTTGACCCAGAACAGCAGCTCCTGGAGTTTTGCCCCGGAGATGTCGCGCGGCCGGATGGCGGAGAATTCAAGCCACGCGGCGTTGATCGATTCCCACATTTCGGTGGTCAGGGCCGTGCGCACCGAGCGAGCATTGGTGCGCGCCGCCAGCAGGCATGATTTCACCGAGGAATAGTTCTCCTCGTCGAACAGCATGTAGTGGGCGACGCTCTGCACGTCCGCCTGTTTGTGCTTGAGGTTGAACCCCTCATCGGCCTCGGCCGCCTGCAGCATCGAAACCAGGTGCTCGGACGCGCCACCTTCGCGCCGCGAGGTGAGGCTCATGCGATAGCCCACTTCGAACATCCGGGCGACGTTCTCGGCCCGCTCGATATAGCGAGAGAGCCAGAACAGGTTCTGGGCAGTTCTACCGAGCATGGTGCACCTCCACGAACGGTGCGTGAGGCTCCCCCCTCATCCGCCCGTTGGGCACCTTCTCCCACAAGGGGAGAAGGCCTGACTGCGATGCCGGTGGGGTGGCCTTCTCCCTTGATGGGAGAAGGTGGCCGAAGGCCGGATGAGGGTGGGGCAACAAGCTCTGTCTCATCCTCAATCCTCCAGCACCCAGGTGTCTTTGGTCCCGCCGCCCTGTGACGAGTTCACCACCAGCGAGCCCTTCTTCAGCGCCACGCGGGTCAGCCCGCCAGGGGTGATGCGGATGTCGTCGCCGCACAGCACATAGGGCCGCAAATCCACGTGTCGCGGCGCGATGCCCTTGTCGACGAAGGTCGGGCACGTGCTCAGTGCCAGTGTCGGCTGCACGATGTAGTTGTCGGGTCGCGCCAGGATCTTCTTCTTGAATTCCTCGCGCATCGCCTTGGTCGAGGCCGGCCCGACCAGCATGCCGTAGCCGCCCGAGCCGTGCACCTCCTTCACCACCAGCTCCTCGAGGTGCTCGAGCACATAGGCCCGCTCGTCGTCATTGGTGCAGTTGTAGGTCGGGACGTTCTTCAGGAGCGCCTTTTCGCCGAGGTAGAACTCGATGATCTCGGGCACGTAGACATAGACCGCCTTGTCGTCGGCAATGCCGGTACCCGGCGCGTTGACCAGCGTGACATTACCGGCCCGGTAGGCATCGAACAGCCCGGGCACGCCCAGCATCGAATCCGGGCGGAAGGTCAGGGGATCGAGGAAATCGTCGTCGATGCGGCGGTAGATCACGTCGACCCGCTCGGGTCCCTTGGTGGTCCGCATGTAGACTTTGCCGCCATCGACGAACAGGTCCTGCCCTTCGCAGAGCTCGGCGCCCATCTGGTCGGCGAGGAAAGAGTGTTCGAAATAGGCCGAGTTGTAGATGCCCGGCGTCAGCACCACGAGGTTAGGCGAGCCGTGCACGCCCCCCGGCGCCACGCTTTCCATCGTCCGCCGGAGCGTTTCGGGATAGGTCTCGACCGGCGCCACCTTGTAGCGCTGGAACAGTTCGGGGGCGAGCTGCAGCATCGCCTCGCGGTTTTCCAGCATGTAGCTGACGCCCGAGGGGGTGCGGAGGTTGTCCTCTAGCACGTAGAAATCGTCGGGCCCGGTGCGGACGATGTCGACGCCGATAATGTGCGAATAGACGCCGCGCGCCGGATCGAGCCCCATCATTTCCGGGCAGAATGCCGAGTTGTTGAGGATCAGCTTTTCCGGCACCCGCCCGGCCTTCAGGATCTCCTGACGGTGGTAGATGTCGTAGAGGAAAGCGTTGAGCGCCCGCACCCGCTGCTCGATGCCCTTCGAAAGCCGCCGCCACTCCATCGCCGAGATGATGCGCGGAATGATGTCGAACGGGATGAGCTTTTCGGTGCCTTCATTGCTGCCATAGACGGCGAAGGTGATGCCGAGGCGTCGGAACAAGGCTTCGGCGTCAGCCGACATCAGACCCAGGGCTTGCGGAGGCTGCTCTTTCAGCCACTCTTCCAGGATGTGGTAGGGCGCGCGGACAGAGGCATCCGCATTGGTCATTTCGTCAAACGGCGTTGCGGACATCAACTCCCAAGGGCTTACGGCCTATCCCACTCGATTTGCATTGGTACACGTTTACTTGGGGGCGACAAGCCGTCCGATGCGCTTTGTCGGCCCCGCTTCAGGCCCGCCGACCGAGCCACAAACTCGGTGTCATCCCTGCGAAAGCAGGGACCCATCTCACAGCCCGCGCCAGCCGCGAGTTGGGTCCCTGCTTTCGCAGGGATGACAGCCGGTGGGTGGGCGGGATCGGCAAACACCATAAGCCCTGGTCCAAAGCCCCACCCCCACCAACGTCGCCTTCACCCTCACGCAAAACTGCCATACAACCTTGCGCCGAATAGGGATGGGACCAATGCCGGAAGAGATTCTCCAGACTCACAAGCTGCTCGATCGCTGCGAGAAGGCGCTCGCCGAACGCTACACCGTGCACAAGCTGCATGAGGCGGCCGACAAGGAAGCACTGATCAAATCGGTAGCGGGCAAGGTCCGCGCCATCGCCGGTGGCAATGTCGACGGCGCGCTGATGGACAAGCTCCCCAAGCTCGAGATCATCGCCAATTTCGGCGTCGGCTACGACTCGATCGATACCAAAGCGGCCAAACAGCGGAACATCCGGGTCACCAACACGCCGAACGTGCTCAACGACGCGGTGGCTGAACTGACGCTGGGCCTGATGATCGGGCTCGCCCGCCGCATCCCGCAGGGCGACCAGTTCGTCCGCCAGGGCAAGTGGCCGAACGTCGGCTTCCCGTTGCTCACCGAGCTCAACGGCAAGACCGTGGGCATCCTGGGCCTCGGCCGCATCGGCAAGGAAATCGCCACGCGCTGCCAGGCCATGCGGATGCGTGTCGTCTATCACGGCCGTTCGCGCCAGCACGACGAACCCTACATCTTCTACGACAAGCTCATCGACATGGCCCGCGACAGCGACTGGCTGGTGATCATCGCTCCCGGCGGCAAGGGCACTGAAAAGATCGTCTCGCGCGAGGTGCTCGAGGCGCTTGGGCCCGAGGGCTTCATCGTCAACGTGGCGCGCGGCACGCTGATCGACGAAGCGGCGATGCTGGAACTGCTGCAGTCGAAAAAGCTCGGTGGCGCAGCGCTCGATGTGTTCGAGAAGGAGCCTCAGGTCCCGGCCGGTTTCTTCGAGCTCGACAACGTCGTGCTGTCGCCCCACCAGGGCAGCGCCACGCACCAGACGCGCAACAAAATGGGCGACCTCGTCGTTGCCAATATCGTCGCGCATTTCGCCGGCGAACCACTCCTCAGTGCGGTGGTCTGATCATGCTGATTGATCTCAAGGGCAAAGTTGCCATCGTCACCGGCGCCGGCCGCGGTATCGGCCGCGCCATCGCCAGGACACTTGCCGCCGAAGGCGTCACCGTCGCCATCGTCGATTTCCGCCAGGATCTGCTCGATGATGCCGCGATGGAGTGGACCGAGGCCGGCTGGCCCGGCCTTCGCATCCTCGGCGACGTGCGCGAGGCCGCACAGGTCAATGCCGCGGTGAGCGCGGTGAATGAGGCGTTCGGCCGGGTCGATATCCTCGTCAACAACGCCGGCGTCGCCAGCGGGGCGAGGGTCGACAAGCTCGCCGAGGCGGTCTGGGACGCCAATTTCGACACCAACACCAAGGGCACGTTCCTGATGTGCCAGGCGGTGGCGCCGATTATGCAGCGTCAGGCCTCCGGCCGCATCATGAATGCCGCCTCTTTCGCGGCGATCATCCCCTCGGTCGGCGGCGCGGCCTACGCGGCGTCGAAATCGGCTGTGGTGCAGTTCAGTCGCGTGCTGGCTGGTGAACTCGGCCCGTTCAACGTCACGGTCAACTCCTATTCGCCGGGTATGATCCCCACCGAAATGAACGGCTTCGCCAAGCTCCCCGACGCGCGCCAGCAGCGCCTGCTCGACACCCTGACGCTGCGCCAATGGGGCAACCCGGAAGACGTTGCGAACCTCATCTGCTTCCTCGCTTCGGACCAGGCCCACTACATCACCGGCGCCTCGATCGACTGCTCCGGCGGCAAATACGCCACCCAGTTCCCCTCGGCCGCGTACGAGAGCTGAGGCCGGGGAAAACCCCCGCTGAGCCGGCGGTTGCCGCCCCCCACCCCTGTCCCCTCCCCCTAAGAATGGGGAGGGAGACCCTCCCACCGATATCGAGGTTAGGGTCTCCCTCCCACCTGTTCAGGGGGAGGGGACAGGGGTGGGGGGCCGCCGCCACCGGCCTCTCAACGAGAATGCCAACCGCTACCCCCGCACCTCCCGCGCATACTCGGTCGGTGCCCGTCCAACGATCCGGCGGAAATCGTTGCTGAAATGCGCCTGGTCCGCATAGCCGAGTTCATGCGCCACGGCCGTCCAGTTCGGCGCCTCCTCGGCCATCGCTCGCGCCGCCGCCTCGACCAGCCGATAGAGCCGGATCACCCATTTCGGCCCGACCCCGACATAGTGCTGGAACAAATGCTGCAGCGTTCGCTCGTTTACCGCCGCCCGGCGCGCCAACTCGGCGACACTGACGATCTCCCGGTCGGTCCGTGCCAGCTCGACGATGCGGGCCGCCAGCTCGGTGTTTGGGTCCATCTCGGGTAGTCCGCGGCCCACCAGCATTGCCTCCACCCTTGCAATCATCTGTTGCCGGTCGGGTTCGGCCATCAGCGCGAGCCGTGCCGCGTCGATTGCTTCCGGGAACACCGCGGTTGCCTCAAGCGTCCGGTCCATCAGCTCGGCCACGGCGCGGCCGAAGAAGGGTCGGAATCCGCCGGGCCGGAACATCACCCCCAACACCGCGCCGGTACCCTTCACCTCATAATCGTAGCGGCCGGTGGTCACGCCGGTGATCCAGCCGCGCTCGCGGGTGAAGGCCACGTTGAGGTTGGGATGCGGCAACACCTTCGCCGGGTACGACATGCCGTCCGGCAGATCCCAGCTCACCACCCAGTAATGCTCGACGAACGGCGCCAGGGCCGGCGACGGCCGGTAGCGGCTCAGCCCATAGTTCTGCGCCGAGCCGGCCGGGTCGAGGATGCCGGCGAAATCGTCCTGCTTTTCTTCGAACGGCTTTGCGGGTTTTTGCAAGCGCGTCTCCCGGCCTCATCCCTAGGGTCGATCAATCACCAGCAAGGAGACCTACCATGCCGGCAACTTTCACAGCCACCACCAGCCTCGAGCTCTCGGTCTCGCCCGCCCGAGTCTGGGCCGCACTCACCGATCCTGCGATGATCCGACAATATATGTTCGGGGCCGAACTCAGCGGCGACTGGGTGAAAGGCGGCACCGTTACCTATCGCGGCGAATGGGACGGCACGCCGTTCGAGGACAAGGGCGATATCCTCGAGATCGATCCGCCGCACCTGCTCAAGGTGAACTATTTCAGCGCCATGAGCGGTCAGCCCGACACGCCGGAGAACCGGCAGCTGATCACCTACACACTGGCTCCCAGCGGCCCCGGTACACGCCTCACCGTGTCGCAGGCCGGCAACCCGAGCCAGGACGCCGCCACGGCGGCGGAGGGCAACTGGGCGATGACGCTGGATACACTGAAGGGGTTGCTGGAGTAGGGCGCGACGCCGGTGCGGGCTGCCCCCCACCCTTGATCCCTCCCCGCAAGGGGGAGGGAGACGACAAACCTCGATGTCAGTGTGAGGGTCACCCTCCCCCTTGCGGGGAGGGGCAGGGGTGGGGGTCGGCTTGCGCCGGCGTCCCGGTGAGCTACCGCCACACCGCCAGCAGCGCTCCCATCAGCAGCAGCGCGATCAGGTTGTTGCCGAGGTTGATGGCGATCAGCTTCAGCGAGCGGTTTTCGTAGCCCCACAGCGACACCAGCAGCGTCACCTGGAAGCCGAGCCAGACCCAGAAACCGGCCAGCGCGCCGTTGAGCCAGTCGGTGATATTGGCGCCCACAATGATGTTGGCGAGCGCGAACGCCATGACCAGCGAGGCGATGATATCGACGACCATGGCCTTGCCGAGCCCCGCCCTCATCGTTTCCGGCGTTACACCGGTGAGCGCCTGCCACGGCTTCAGCAGTACCGGCGGCGAGTACCAGCCAAAACCCACCGCCATGCGGATGATTGCAGCGACCAGCACGGCCAACCAGTTGATTGGCAGCATTTTCTTTCTCCCCACGGGCGCCCCTCGCGCCGGGACAAATTCTAGCGCCGAAGCAAACCGCCTCGCAATCGACGCTCGTATGCCGTCAAAGCGATTGCCTTTCCGGTGGCCTCTCGCGACAACAAGGCAAGACGAAACGGCGGAGACTTCGATGACGGATTGGTGGCGCGGCGCGGTGATCTATCAGGTCTATCCGCGTTCGTTTCAGGACAGCAACGGCGACGGCGTCGGCGACCTGCCGGGGATCATGCGCCGGCTCGACCACATTGCCAGCCTCGGCGTCGATTGCATCTGGCTGAGCCCCATCAACCAGTCACCGCAAAAGGACATGGGCTACGACGTTTCCGACTACAAGGAAGTCGACCGCCTGTTCGGCAGTCTCGAGGACTTCGACGACCTGATCAAGCGCGCCCATGCGCTCGGCCTCAAGGTGATCATCGACCAGGTGCTTTCCCATTCCTCGGACATGCATCCGTGGTTTCGCGAGAGCCGCCTCAACCGCACCAATGCCAAGGCCGACTGGTACGTCTGGGCCGACCCCAAGCGCGACGGTTCGCCGCCCAACAACTGGCCATCGGTGTTCGGCGGCCGCGCCTGGGAATGGAACCCCAGCCGCGGTCAGTACTACTTCCACAATTTCCTGATCGAGCAGCCCGACCTCAACTTCCATAATCCGGATGTGCAGGATGCGGTGCTCGATGTCATGCGCTTCTGGCTGGAGCGCGGCGTCGACGGCTTCCGGCTCGACACCGTGAACTACTATTTCCAGGACAAGCTGCTGAGGAACAATCCGCCGGCCCGTCGGCCGAAGCACCTGCCTTATGCCGTGAACCCCTACGACATGCAGGACCACAAGTTCGGCAAGAGCCAGCCCGAAAACGTCGACTTCCTGAAGCGGGTGCGCAAGCTCCTCGACCAGTATCCGGGGACCACCACAGTGGGCGAAGTCGGCGACAGCCATCGCGGTCTGCAACTGATGGAGGAATACACCTCTGGCGGCGACAAGCTGCACATGGCCTACACCTTCGACATGCTCGGGCCGGAGTTCACCGCCGAGCACTTTCGCACCCGAATGGCGAAGTTCTTCGCCGGTGCTCCGAACGGTTGGCCGTGCTGGAGTTTTTCCAACCACGACGTCAACCGCCACATGACGCGATGGGCCCCATACTCGAAGAACCCTGCCGATCTCGCCCGCCAGGCGGTCGCTATGCTGTTGAGCTTCAAGGGCTCGGTGTGCCTCTACCAGGGCGAGGAACTCGGTCTGCCCGAGGCCGACATCCTGTTCGAGGAGCTCACTGATCCGCCCGGCATCCGCTTCTGGCCGGAATACAAAGGGCGCGACGGCGCCCGTACCCCGATGCCCTGGGAGGAGGGGGAATCCCCCAACGGCTTCTCCTCCGCCAGGCCGTGGCTGCCGGTGAAGCCGAACCATTCGGCGCTCAACGTCGCGGCACAGAACGCCGACCCGGACTCCACCCTCAATTTCTATCGCAAGGCGCTGGCCTTCCGCCGCTCCCACCCGGTCTTCGCCTCGGGCGACATCGAGTTCCTAAAGGTCTCCGAACCACTGCTCGGCTTCCGCCGCATTGGTAAGGATGGAGCCATCACCTGCCTGTTCAACCTCTCGGCCGAGTCGCTGACGGTAACGCTCGACGGCGGCGATGGGCTTGAACCGCTGGAATTGTCGCACGGCGCCGAGCGCCGGAAGAGCAAGCTGCAACTGGAAGCCAACGGCTTCGCCTTTTTTGCTACTGGCGAGATGAAGGTGGCGTTTGGGGGACGAAGGAAGCGCTGATTGGCGGAAAGGCTGGTGCAGGCTGACCCCCACCCTTGATCCCTCCCCGCAAGGGGGAGGGAGATGCTCCCTGAGATGCCGGTGTTTTGGTCTCCCTCCCCCTTGCGGGGAGGGGACAGGGGTGGGGGTCAGCTGGAGCTATCGCCCGCGGTTCGCCCGGCTCAGTCCACCTGCTCCCACGTATCCGGGTCATAGTAGTCGCTGTGCCAGGTGCCGTCGGGGTACTGCACGAACGCTTCGACGCAGCCGTCGGACGCGAGGCTGACCGAGCGGGCATCGACGCCGCGCTTGCGCAGTTCCATCTTGACCACATCGTGGTCGAAGCTGGCGCTATCGCCGTCGCCGCCGTTCCTGCCGCCGATCGAGACGCCGAACTCCACCGTCAGCCCGGTACGGGTGCCGTTCAGGTTGCAGTTCTCGCGTGCCATCGCCGGCCCGGCGACGAACAGGGTGGCGGCAACGAGGGCAAAGGCAAGCGGACGCAGCATCTCTTATCTCCATGGACGGGAGGCATGTGCCGGAGGATTTGGGCAGGCTTGCGGCCTACGGCAAGTCCTTGTCGCGAATAAGCATTGCCACCACCGGAATGGCGAAGGTGAGCATTAGCAGCCGGCTCACATGATGCGCCGCGATGAACGCCGTATCGAACCCCAGCGCGATGCCGAGCGCGCCCATCCCCTCGAGGGCACCGGGCGACAGCCCGAGCCAGATCTGCCCGAACGGCATGTCGACGAACGGCGCCACCGCCAGCGTCACCACCGTGGCGATCGCAACCGTCAGTGCCGTGCCGGCCAGCCCGCCGATCGCCGCCTGCTTGAACTCGGCGCGGGTGATGCCGTTGAAGCGCGAGCCGATCAGCGCCCCGATCAGTACGAACGTCGCGATCAGCAGCGGCTGCGGCATGGCGCCTTCGAACAGCCCGGCGAACTTGGCGCAGATCGCCACCGCCATGGCGCCGAGCACGTAGCCGGCCGGGGCGCGCAGCTTGGTCAGGATGAACCCGGCAACAGCGCAGGCCGCCGCGACCGGCAGCAGCGTTTCGAACCCCATCGCTGCCTGCACCGGAGCGCCTTCATAGTGTCCGATCGGCAGGAACAGCGCCCCGATCGGCACGCAGATGGTGAGGATCAGGATGCGGATCACCTGGATGATGATGATTTGCCGCGAATCGCCGACGCCCGCCGCCGCGATCGACATCACGAAGCTCAGATGCCCGGGGAACGAGCTCAGATAGGCCGTGCCGCGATCGAGCCCGAACAGTTTTCGCAACAGGAACCCGGTGAGGGTGATGATGAGGATCAGTTCCACCGCCAGCGCCGCCAGCGTCACCGGCCACTGCACCATCAGGGTCAGCGAGTCGCGCGCCACCGCCGCGCCCATCGACAGGCCGGTGAGGACGAACGTGGCGTCGCGCAGCCAGGTGGGCAGCATCACCTTGACGCCCAGCAGCGCCGCGATGGCCACGGCCAGCGCCCCGCCCATCAGCCAGGCCGCCGGCAGGTTGGCCAGCGCCGCCAAGCCGCCGCCGGCGGCCGAGATCAGCAATGTAATGAGCGTCCGGCGGACGATGGTGCCGGCGGAGAGGGAGGCGGTCATATGGCGGAATGAGTCGAGTTGGCTAGGAGCCTAACTATCGACGAAACCGGTCGGTGAGGAAAGCACATCCGGTGCGTGTTGGCCCCCACCCTTGATCCCTCCCGCAATGGGGAGAGAGCGAAGAACCGGGATGCCGGTGTGAGGTCTCCCTCCCCCTTGCGGGGAGGGGACAGGGGTGGGGGGGCAGCGCCCACCGGCTCTCCCGCTAGGTCTACCGCCCGGAAGCGCCCTCGACCAGCTTCACGAAAAAGCTCACCCCGACCGGGATGATCTCGTCGTTGAAATTGTAGGTGTCCGAGTGCAGCTCCGAGCTCGGCCCGTTGCCGAGGAACACGTAGGCGCCCGGCCGCGCCTGCAGCATGTAGGAGAAATCCTCGCCGCCCATCTTGGGGTCGACATTAGCGTCGACCCGCTCCTCGCCCACGACGGTCGCGGCGATCGCCGCGGCATAGGCAGTTTCGTCCGGCGTGTTCTCGACCACCGGATAGCCCCGGCGGTAGGTGACCTCGGCCTTGCCCCCGAAGGTCTCGACGATGCCCTTGGTCACCGCCTTTAGCCGCTCTTCCATCAGGTCGCGCACTTCGTCGTTCAAGGAGCGCACCGTGCCGGTGAGCTTGACCTTCTGCGGGATGATGTTGAACGCCTCGCCGCCCTGCATCATCGTCACCGACAGCACCGCCGAGCGGATCGGGTCGATCTCGCGCGAGACGATCGTATGCAGCGCGGTGATCAGCTGCGCCGCGATCATCACCGGGTCCACCGTGTTGTGCGGCCAGGCGGCATGTCCGCCCTGGCCCTCGACCACGATGTTGAATTCGTCGCTTGCCGCCATCAGGCCGCCGACCCGCATGGCGATGCTGCCGGCTGCCTGGCCGGGCATGTTGTGCAAGCCATAGACCTCGTCGATGCCGAAGCGGTCCATGATCCCGGCTTCCACCATGGCGCGCCCGCCGGCGCCGCCTTCTTCGGCGGGCTGGAAGATCATCACCGCGTCGCCGTCGAAGTTGCGCGTCTCGGCGAGATACTTGGCCGTGCCGAGCAGGATCGCCGTGTGTCCGTCATGTCCGCAGGCGTGCATCCGCCCCGGCGTCTGGCTGGCATAATCGAGCCCGGTACGCTCGAGGATCGGCAGCGCGTCCATATCGGCGCGAATGCCGATGGTCTTGCCCGGACCACGGCCCTTGATCACCGCGACGACGCCGCTCTGGGCAATGCCGGTGACCACCTCGTCGACGCCGAACGAGCGCAGTAGCTCGGCAACTTTTCCCGATGTGCGGGGCAGTTCGTACTGAAGTTCGGGATGCACATGGAAGTCGCGGCGCCATTCGGCGACCTCGTCGGCGAATTCCGCGATACGATTTATGACGGGCATGGAAAACCTGAACGCTAGTAAGCGCGCACTGTGCGGGGCCGAGGGTAGGGCGTCAACCCGTAGGTACGCCATTCTCTCTAGCGCCTTCGATGTAGTCAGAAATTCCCCGCGTGAACTTGCCCCTCTCCGTCATATTTGCCAAACACCCGGCAACACCGGAGGAACCGATGAAAATCCTCGTTGCCGTCAAGCGCGTCGTCGATCACGCGGTGCGCGTTCGTGTCCGTCCCGACGGTTCGGGCGTCGAGACCGAGAACGTCCGCATGTCGATGAACCCCTTTGACAAGCACGCCGTCGAGGCGGCGGTGCAGCTTGCCGAGGCCGGCCACGCCACCGAGATCGTCGTCGTCTCCATCGGGCCGAAACAGAGCAACGACGTCATCCTAACCGCTCTCGCCATGGGGGCGCATCGCGGCCTCCTGGTCGAGGCTGATGGTCGGATCGAAACCCTCGCCGTGGCGAAGCTGCTCAAGGCCGTGGTCGCCGAGGAACAGCCGGATCTGGTGCTGCTGGGCAAGCAGGCCGTGGATGACGATTCCAACCAGGTCGGGCAGATGCTGGCGGGCCTGCTCGACTGGCCGCAGGCCACCTTCGCTTCCGAGATCAAGCTCGCCGATGGCGGGCTCGAAGTGACCCGCGAGGTCGACTACGGCCGCGCCACCGTCGGCGTGTCTCTGCCGGCCATCGTCACCGCCGACCTCCGCCTCAACACCCCGCGCAACGCTGCGTTGCCGATGGTGATGAAGGCGCGGTCCAAGCCGCTTGCTGTGCGTCCTGCTGCCGAGTTCGGCGTCGATCTGACGCCGCGCCTGACGCTCGAGAAGGTGAACCCGCCGGCCGAGCGTGTTGCCGGGCGCCGGGTCGCCGACGTGACCGAGCTGGCCGCGGCAATAGCCTCCGAACTCTCCGAGCTGGAAGCGCTCTGATGACCGTCCTCGTTCTCGCCGAACACGATCTCGGCACGCTCTCCGCCGCCACCGCCCGCATCGTCGCCGCTGCCGAAAGGCTCGGTCCGGTCGATCTGCTGGTCGCCGGGCAGGGTGTCTCCGCCGTTGCCGCCGAGGCAGCGAAACTTGCCGGTGTCGAAAAGGTCCTCGTCGCCGACGGCGCCGCGCTGCAGAGCCTCTCGCCCGAGGCAATCGCTGCGCTGCTGGCGCGCCTCGCCGAGCCATACAGTCACATCGTAGCGGCCGCGGCCGCCACCGGCCGCGACGCCATCCCGCGCCTCGCGGCCAGGCTCGACCTGATGCCGGTGACCGATGTTATCGCCATTCATGGCCCGACCCGCTTCGACCGGCCGATCTACGCCGGCAACGCCATCGAGACCGTATCGTCTGGACAGAACAAGCACCTGCTGACTATTCGCGCCTCGGCTTTCCGCCCGGCCGTCACTGGCAACAATGCCCCGATCCATCCGGTCGACGCCGATGTCCCCGCCGTCGCTCGCTTCCTCGCCGCCCACCGCACCGAGAGCGATCTGCCGGAGCTCTCGACCGCCCAGGTCGTCGTTGCCGGCGGCGTGTCGTTCGGCTCGCCCGAAAAGTTCGCGCTGGTTTCCGATCTGGCGAAAGTCCTCGGCGCTGCCGTTGGCGCCACCCGCGCCGCGGTTGATGCCGGATACGCGCCCAACGACTGGCAGGTCGGCCAGACCGGCAAGATCATCGCCCCCGACCTCTATATCGCCATCGGTATTTCCGGCGCGCTGCAGCACCTCGCCGGCATCCAGGGTGCAAAGAAGATCATCGCCATCAACAAGGATCCCGAAGCGCCGCTGATGAAGATCGCGGATATCTCGCTGGTGGGCGATCTGTTTGAGGTGGTGCCGCAACTGATTGCGGGGTTGAAACGGTAGTTGGCGAAAAGGCCCCCTCACCCGGGCCTTCGGCCCGCCCTCTCCCTTGGGGGAGAGGTCGCCGCGCAGCGGCGGGTGAGGGGGCCTTTTGGATAAGTCGCAGCAGACCCCGCCCCCGTTGCAATTCCTCCACCACCGCCTATAAACACCCCCGCCTCGTTTTTCCCCGGACAGACCTGATGTTTGAGACCCTGAAGAAGGCCACGCTCGACAAGATTTTCGTGCTGATGGCCGAATATGCCGCCGATCCCCGTGACGGAAAGATCGACCTCGGCGTCGGCGTCTACAAAGATCCAAAGGGCGTCACGCCCGTCATGAGTTCGGTGAAAAAGGCCGAGCAGCGCATCCTCGATAGCGCCAAGACCAAGACCTACAAGGGCGTGGTCGGCAACAAGGAATTCTCCGCCGCCATCGTCGACCTGGCGCTGGGTGGCGTGGTCGACAACAAGCGCATCCGCTGCGTCAACGGCGCCGGCGGTACCGGTGCGCTGTCGATCCTGATGAACGTGCTCGGTCGGGCGCGTCCGAAGGGCCGCATCTTCATTTCCGATCCAAGCTGGCCGAACCACTGGCCGATGGCCGAACTGGCCGGCCTGACCCCGGTCTATTATCCGTATTTCGACCACGCCAAGCGCCTCGTCGATTTCGACAAGATGATGGGCACGCTCAACACGCTGACCTCCGACGATATCGTTCTGCTGCATGGCTGCTGCCACAACCCGACCGGCGCCAGCCTCACCAATGCGCAATGGGATGAAGTGGTCGGGAGCCTGAAGCGTACCGGTGCTTTCCCGCTGGTCGATCTCGCCTATCTCGGCTTTGGTGACGGCCTCGAGGCCGATGCCTATGGCGTGCGCAAGGTCGTCTCCTCGGTGCCCGAGGCGATGGTCGCCTTCTCGGCGTCGAAGAACTTTGGCCTTTATCGCGAACGTGCCGGTGTCGCCATCGCCATCGCCAAGGATAGCGACAGCGCCGATGTCGTCTCCTCGCAGATGCAGAACGTCATCCGCGCCACCATCAGCCAGACCCCCGACCATGGCGCCGAGATCGTCCGCGTCATCCTCGAGGACAAGGAACTGCGCGCCGAGTGGGAAGCCGAGCTCACCGAAATGCGGGAACGGATGAAGCGCCTGCGCGTCAAACTTGCCGACGCCATCCGCCAGCGCTCGAATTCGAAGGATTTCGATTTCATCGCCGAGCACACCGGCATGTTCTCGCTGCTCGGACTGCCCGAGGATGTCGTCACCAAGCTGAAGCTCGACGATGGCATCTACATGATCAATGACAGTCGCATCAACGTCGCGGGAATCCCTGAGGATCGTATCGGCGAGCTGGCCGACAAGATGCTCGCGGCCATCCGCTGAGAGTGATCGGGGCGTTGTCTCACGCCCCGATTGTGACTACCTAAAGAGCAGCCAAACCATCTCCCTTGGAGGGGAACGAAATGAAGTTCTTCGTCGATACCGCCGAGATCAAGGACATCCGCGATCTCTATGAAACCGGCCTGCTGGACGGGGTGACGACGAATCCTTCGCTGATCGCCAAGTCGGGCCGTCAGTTCAAGGAAGTGATCAAGGAGATCTGCTCGATCGTCCCGGGCCCGGTGTCGGCCGAAGTCGCCGCCACTGACTATGACGGCATGATCGCTGAGGGTCACGTGCTGGCCAAGCTCGCCGAGAATGTCGTCGTCAAGCTGCCGCTGACCATCGATGGCCTCAGGGCCACCAAGACCTTCAGCAAGGAAGGCATCAAGACCAACGTCACGCTCTGCTTCTCGCCCAACCAGGCGCTGCTGGCGGCCAAGGTCGGCGCCACCTACATCTCGCCGTTCATCGGCCGCCTCGATGACATCAACGCCGACGGCGTCGAGCTGATCGAGAATATCCGCACCATCTACGACAACTACTCGTTCGCCACCGAGATCCTCGCGGCCTCGATCCGCACGCCGAACCACATCACCGAAGTGGCCCTCGCCGGTGCCGACGTCGCCACCATCCCGCCGGCGGTGATCTACAAGCTGGCCGACCACCCGCTGACCAAGTCGGGCCTCGAGCAGTTCGTCAAGGACTGGAAGGGTACGGGCCAGTCGATCCTCTGACTGACGGTCTCGCGGCAAGTTGCCTCTCCCCTTGCGGGAGAGGGTGCCCTCAAGCAGCAGACGGCCAAAGGCCGTCTCTGCGCGGCGGATGAGGGGTATCTCTCCGCGCACTCGGACCGCTCCTCGTTGCACTCGATCGGCGATACTGTCGTGTCGCGACCCCTCATCCGGCCTTCGGCCACCTTCTCCCGCAAGGGGAGAAGGCGCCGACCGAGAGCCCGGAGCACTTGAATGGCCAATGAACTCATCGCTACCGCCGTCCGCAACGCCCTCAATGCCGTGGAAATCCCCGGCGGCGGGGCGCTTGCGGGTTATGGCGGGCTGAGCGAGATCATCGTCACCACCGGCGCCGTGGCCTTTGCCATCTCGGTCGCCCCGGGCATGGAAGCGGCTTTCGGCCCGGCGCGGGTCGCCGCGCAGGCGGCGGCCGAAAAGGTCGCCGAGGGCCGCAAGGTCATGGTCTCCTTGACCTCCGATCGCGCCCAGGCCGCCACCGGCCAGGCCAAGGCGCAGGGTCGTCCAGGCCCGCCGCCGCGCGAAGCCGTTCCCGGTGTCCGCCACATTGTTGCGGTCGGCTCCGGCAAGGGCGGCGTCGGCAAATCCACTGTCGCGGTCAACCTGGCGCTTGGTTTCGCCGCTGAAGGGCTCAGGACCGGCATCCTCGATGCCGATCTCTACGGCCCGTCGATCCCAAAACTGCTCGGCCTCGAGGGCAAGCCTGCCGTGCGTGATGACGGCATCTTTGCCCCGCACGAGGCCTACGGCCTCAAGGCCATGTCGATCGGCTCGATGCTGACCGCCAACCAGGCAGTGGTGTGGCGCGGCCCGATGGCCACCTCGGCGCTGCGGCAACTGTTGCGCGAGAGCGATTGGGGTGGGCTCGATGTGCTGGTCGTCGACCTGCCGCCCGGGACCGGTGACATCCAGATCTCGCTGGTCCAGCAGGTGCCGCTGCTCGGCGCCGTCATCGTCTCCACCCCGCAGGATCTGGCGTTGATCGACGCCAAGAAGGCGATGGACATGCTGCTCCGCACCGACGTGCCGATCCTCGGGCTCGTCGAGAACATGAGCTACTTCGTCGCCCCGGATACCGGTAAGCGCTACGACATCTTCGGCCACGGCGGCGCCAAGGCGGCGGCGTCGACCTTCGATATCCCGTTCCTTGGTGAAATCCCGCTGGTGATGTCGATCCGCGAAAGCTCCGATGCCGGTCGCCCGGTCGTCGCCACCGATCCCGCTGGGCCGGAAGCGCAGGCCTTCCGCGCCATTGTCCGCAACATCCTCGCCACCAGCCCGCAACTGCGACCCTGACCGATGCTGGCGATCCGGCCTGCGACCGCCGCCGATCTCGACGCGCTGATTGCCATCGACCACATCGCCGTCCACAGCGCTGAGCGTCGCGAGGCGATCGCCGAATGGGTGGTCCTCGGCCAGTGCCACCTCGCCGCGCGCGATGGCGCCGTCGCCGGCTATGTGGCGTTGACCCGCAGCTTCTTCCGCTCGCCCTTCATCGAAATGCTGATCGTCGGTGCTGCCTTCCGCCGCCAGGGTATCGGTCGCGCCCTGATCGAACACTGCATTTCGCTCACTCCGGCCGATCGGAAGCTCTGGACCTCGACCAATGAGTCCAACGCCCCGATGCGGGTGCTCCTGCCGCAACTCGGTTTCGTGCAGACCGGCCTGTTCGAGCACCTCGACGAGGGGGATCCGGAGCTGATCTTCCTCAGGTGGCCGTTAGTGACGAGCCGCTGATCGGGTGCGGACTGACCCCCACCCTTGATCCCTCCCCCTAAGAATGGGGAGGGAGACGGTCCCACGATCGTCAGTGTTTTGGTCTCCCTCCCCATTCTTAGGGGGAGGGGACAGGGGTGGGGGGCAGCCCGCGCCGGCGCCCGCGTGAGTCGCCCACCCGTGACATCGCCGCGTCGCACTGTTATGCAATCGATTACATTGATCCGCCGATGTCGAGAATCGGCCGTGCCGCCCGACCACAACGAGCGCTGAAGCGCCGCCCTGTTGAGGAGAGATTTCTTGTTTTCGATTTCGCGTGACGACCTCGGCCCGAACTTCACCTTCGGCGCCGCCACTGCCGCTTACCAGATCGAGGGCGGTCAGACCGATGGCCGCGGCACCTCGATCTGGGACACCTTCTCGTCCACCCCCGGCAATGTGAAGAATCTCGATACCGGCACCATCGCCTGCGACCACTACAACCGCTGGCCCGGTGACCTCGACCTGATCCGCGACGGCGGCTTTGACGCCTACCGCTTCTCCTTCGCCTGGCCGCGCCTGATCCCGGAAGGTATCGGCGCTGTAAACCCCAAGGGCCTCGACTTCTACGATCGCCTGATCGATGGCATGCTCGAACGTGGCATCAAACCCTACGCCACGCTCTACCACTGGGATCTGCCGAGCGCCCTGCAGGACAAGGGCGGCTGGATGAACCGCGACATCGCCAGCTGGTTCGCCGAATACGCGACGCTGGTGGGGCACCATTTCGGCGACCGTCTGCATGCCACCGCCACCATCAACGAGCCGTGGTGCGTCGCCTTCCTCAGCCATTTTCTTGGTGTGCATGCGCCCGGCTATCGCGACCTCCGCGCCGCTTCCCGCGCCATGCACCATGTGCTGTTCGCGCACGGCACTGCCATCGACGCGCTGCGCGCCGAGAGCGTCAAGAATCTCGGTATCGTGCTGAACCTCGAAAAGGCCGAAGCCTTTTCCGACAAGCCCGAGGATCTCGAGGCGCAGAACCTCGGCGATGCGCTGTTCAACCGCTGGTATCTCGATGGCGTGTTCAAGGGCCGCTACCCGGAGGAACTGACCAGCCGCCTCGCGCCCTACCTGCCCGAGGGTTTCGAGAAGGACATGGAAGTCGTTTCCCGCCCGCTCGATTGGCTGGGCATCAACTACTACACCCGCGGGCTTTATGCCGCCGGTCCCAACGGGTTGTTCGGCGCCGAGCGTCGCTCCGGCGATCTCGAGCAAAGCGACCTTGGCTGGGAGATCTATCCCAAGGGCCTCGAAGACCTGCTGGTGCGCGTCAATCGCGATTACACCAAGCTGCCGCTCTACGTCACCGAGACCGGCATGAGCGAGACCAATGACGAGCGCCGGGTGAAGTACTACGACGATCACCTGCGCGCCGTCGGCAACGCCCAGGGGCAGGGGGCCGATGTCAGGGGCTTTTTCGCCTGGTCACTGCTCGACAACTACGAGTGGGCGCAGGGCTACACCTCGCGCTTCGGTATTGTGCATGTCGACTACGACACCCAGATCCGAACGCCGAAGGCCAGCTATCGCGCCTTCCAGGGCATGCTGCACAACACGCGCTGAAGGGGCGGCAGTCGTTCCTCGCTCCGCTCGCAACCGTCAGGTTGCGCGATCGGAGCGAAGCGACGAGCGGCTCGCCGATCACATCGCCGGCGCCGGCTCCGCTGCATAGGTGACGGTGTGCTTGCCGCCGGCCCATGCGTAGGTCGCCCAGCAGGCCTCGTCCGCCGTTGCCTTCGGGCAATTGGTGCTGTCCACCCAGAGCCGCGCCGTCGTGCCCGTCTCGGCCTGCACCAGCGTCGGCATACCGCCCAGCGCCTCGATCGGGTTCGCGAACTTCTCCGATGACACGGCGATCTGGACCTGGCAGCCGCCATTGCCGCAGAAGGCGGTCGCCGCGCTGCTGCATTGCAGCGGCTGCGGGTTGATCACGTAGTCGGCGATGCCGTCGCCATCGAGGTCGGTGCTCAACAGGCCCGGCCGGTCGCCGCCGCCATTCAACGTGCCACCCAACTGCTTGCACTGTTCGGCATAGCCGGCGATCAGCGTCTCGACCCCCTCAGGGATCGGGGTCGTGACCGGCGGCACCTGGTTCTGCAGGTCGGAGAACTGCTGCATCGATGCACCCAACTGCGTCTTCAGCGCGCCGATCCGGTCGTTGTAAACCTTGCGCAGGCAGGTGATGTCGGCGCCGCACTTAGCCCGTTCAGCAAGGAATGCCTCGGCGTCGTCATGGCGCGCGCCATTAGCGCCCATGAACATCGGTACCTTGTCATAGGCGTAGAACAGCCCGGCCATCTCGCTGTCCAGCGCCGAGGTGACGCCGTCTCGGCACACCGCTACTTCATCGGCGGCAGCCGCCTTGCTGCAATCGAAGCTGGCGGCCTGCACCGGAGCGGCGATCAGCAGCACCAGCACCATTCCCACGAGGCCCAGTAATGCGCGCATAATTTCACCTGTTGAATGTAACATGTTCGAGATACTAGCGTTTTTGGCTTCGTTCGACGACGCAACTCTCCGTGCGTCCGCAACGAGACCAGAACCGGCGCCTGCGGCGCTTGCCATAATCACCGGCATTGGCCAAGAAGCAGCACGCCAATCCTCAGCACCCCTCGGTGTCGAATGCATGTCTATGTGATCAATCTTCTGCGCCGCCCGGACCGCCGGGCGTTCATGCAGCAGCAGGCTGATCGGCTGGGTCTGCAGTTCATCTACATCGACGCCGTCGACGCCCGCACCGAGGCCCCCGAGTTCGCAGAGGTGAAAGTCCGCAGCGGCCTTTCTGGCCGCCTCTCGAGGGGCGACCTCGCCTGCACCCTGAGCCACAGGAAGTTCTGGCGCCTGTTCCTCGAAACCGGTGAGCCCTACGCCGTGGTCCTCGAGGACGATGCGATCCTCGCCGACGACAGTGCCGAGTTCTTCGCCGAGGTCGGTTGGATCCCGCCCGATGCCGAGGTCGTCAAGCTCGAGCGCTATGGCCGGCTCCGGCCGATGTTCATGGATCGCGAGAGGTTGCCGGCCCGCACCCGCCGCGTTGGCCGCTTCTATGGCAAATGCGCCGGTACGGCCGGCTACATTGTTTCCGTCGCCGGCGCTCGCCGGCTGCTCGCCGCCACCGGGTCGGTGGACGATCCGATCGACCAGATGATGTTCAACCCCGGTCGCTCGCGCTTGTTCGCCGAGCTCGCGCCCTACGCGCTGGAGCCGGCCATCTGCGAACAGGAACAGGTGGTGGTGCCCTCCGACATCCGCGGTAAGCGCCAGTCGAGTCGCCGCGGGCTGCAGGGGGTGGTCAACGAGCTGCGGGCCGTGCCGCAGCAACTGGCTCACGCATTCAGCCTTGTGCTGCCGCTGCTGCAAGGTCGGCTCGAACGCCGCGTCCTCACCTTCCGGCGCTAGCGCATCCTCAGGGAAACACCAGCAGCTTCACGGCGAGCGCGATCGACACCACCACCACCAGCGGCCGGATCAGCCGGGCGCCGAAGCGGATGCCGGTAAGCGCCCCGAGATAGCCGCCGACGATCTGTCCGATGATCATCGCCAGCGCCACCGGCAGCACCACGTTGCCTGACGGAATGAACAGCGCCAGCGCCCCGATATTTGAGGTGAGGTTCAGCACCTTGGTGTGGCCGGCGGCTCGTGTGACGCCGAGCCCGAACAGGGTGACGAATCCCAGCGTCAGGAACGAACCGGTTCCCGGGCCCAGGATGCCGTCGTAAAAGCCGATGGCAAACCCCATCACCGGCACGAAGATCGCCGTGCTGAGCCGCGCCTGGCTGTCCTCGTCGGTAAGCTTGGGCGCGAAGGCGAAGTAGAGCGCCACCGCGATCAGCGCCACCGGCACCGCGTATTGCAGCACCGTGGTATCGATCGATTTGACGGCGAGTGCCCCGAGAAACGAACCGATAAAGGTCAGCGGAATGGCGATCGCCAGCAACTGCAGCGACACGAACCCCTTGCGCCAGTAGGTAAAGGCGGCAATCGCCGTCCCCACTACCGATTGCAGCTTATTGGTGCCGAACGCGGTGACCGGCGGAATACCCACCGACAGCAGCACCGGCAGCGCGATCAGCCCACCACCGCCGGCAATGGCATCGACGAACCCCGCGAGCAGCCCCACGAAGCCCAAGGCGACGAGGATCGTCAGATCGAAGCTCACAGCAGGGTGGAAATCCCCGGCGGCACGCCGCCCATGATCGACAGCAGTGCCTCGAGTTGCGCCTTCCTCAGCGGCGTCCAGTCGGCGGTGCGCGAGACGATCAGGTTGGCTTCCGACTTCATGATCAGCCCGTCTTCCAGCACCCGCAGCTGGTTGGCCGCGAGGGTGGAACCGGTCGAGGTGATGTCGACGATGAGGTCGGCCGAGCCGGCAGCCGGGGCCGACTCGGTCGCACCGGCGCTCTCGACGATGCGGTATTCGGCGATGCCGTACTTGGCGAAATGCCGCCGCGTCAGGTTCACATACTTGGTCGCGACACGCAGCCAGCGGCCGTGGCGGGAGCGGAAGTCCGATGCCACGTCGGCGAGGTCGGTCATCTGCTGCACGTCGATCCAGCTGTCGGGGATGGCGACCACCACATTGGCCTCGCCGAAGCCGAGACCGCGCACGAACAGCACGTTCTCTTCGCCGTTCTCGCTCGCCTCATGGATCAGGTCCGAACCGGTGACGCCGATATCGACGCCGCCGAGGATCAGTTCGCGCGCAATCTCGGCCGCCGGGTAGAAGCGGACCGTCACCTGCGGCTGGTTCTTGATCGAGCCGACATAGGAGCGCGCGCCGCCCGGGCGGGCGATATTCATCCGCGCCGTCGAGAAGGCCTTGCGGGTCAGCTCTTCGAGCCGACCCTTGCTGGGGATCGCGAGCGTCAGGCCACCGGGCAAGGTGCTCATTGTTCGGCCTCCCTCTCGAGCCGGTCGACCCATAGCGCGCAGCCGGAAGCCTTTACCGGCTCGCCGGCGCCCAGCCGCTCCAGCATGCGGTCATATTCGCCGCCCGAGGCCAGCACTTCGCCGTCCGAGCCGGTCATCTCGAAGACAATGCCGGTGTAGTAGTCGAGCCGTGGCGAAAAGCTCGCATCGAAGATCACGTCGGCATTGGGCGACAACGCCGCCAGCGCCGCCGCGTGGTTGCGCACCTGGTACAGCGGTTCATCGAAATCGAAACCGGCTTCCTTGCACATCACCGAGATACGCTCGAACGCCGTATCTGTGCTCTCGGACACCGACAGGTAGTTCTGCAGCAGCGCCACCGTCTCGGGTGGGATCGGCGCTGATTCCAGCGCCTGCTTTTCGAGGTAGCGGTCGGCGATCTCTTCCGGCGTGCGGCTGCCGATCAGGCTCAGCCCGCCCGACAACATCGCATCGGTGACGATCTCGATCACCGTATCGCGGCTGTCCGGGGCAGGGGCCTCGACCCGCTCCTCCGGGTTGGCGAGCCGTTCCATCAGTCGCTCCAGCGCCTCGGGGTGACCGAAGCGGTGGCGGATGCGGCTACGCCAGGCCACCGGGATACTTGCCGCCTCGAGAAACGCTTCGAACAGCCCTACGCCGCCCAGCCGCACACTCGGCGCGGTGATGTCGTAGATGGCTAGCGCCCAGCGCGCGAAGGTCAGCACCTGGTCGAGTGCGTTGTCGGCGTCCGGCTGACCCAGCAGTTCCAGCCCCGCCTGCTCGTACTCCACCGGCGTCGAGTTCTGTTGCCGGAAGATCGGGCCGAGATAGGTGAACGCCGAGGGCACCCCGAGCAGACCGTCTTCCAGATATTGCTGCGCGATCGGCAGCGTGAAATCCGGACGGAGGCAGTATTCGAGCCCGTTATTCGTCGTGGTCAGCAGGAGGTTCCGCCCGAACTCCTCGCCGGCGAGATCGAAATAGGGCCCGGCGGGCAACAGCAGCGCCGGCGCTGCACGCGTCACCGTGCGCGACTCGACCAGCCGCACCAGCGCGGCATATCGCTCGGATGCTGTCTTCACTTATTGGCATCCAGATATGCGGCGACGGCCGGCAGTTCGGAGATGGCCGTGACGATCGCGTCGAGGTCGCCATCGCACTCGAACTGGCCCGGGCGGGCTGCCTTGTACTCGGCATTGTCGGCAATCGCCTTGGCCGCCTCTTTGCCGGCGATCAGGTCCTTGATCTGCACCTTGCCGAGCTCGCGCTCCTGCGTGCCTTCGATGATCACCGCCGGTGCGTTGCGCTTGTCGGCATAGGCCACCTGCTTGCCGAAGTTCTTGGTGTTGCCCATGAACATTTCGGCTCGGATCCCGGCTCTGCGAAGGCGAGAGGTGATTGCCTGGTAACGAGCCGTCTGCTCCTTATCGAGCACCAGCACCACCACTGGCCCCAACGGTTCCTCGGTCCCGAGATTGCCGGTCAGCTTCAACGCATTGGCCAGCCGCGACACGCCGATCGAGAATCCCGTCGCCGGCACCGGCTCCGAGCGGAACCGTGATACCAACCCATCATAGCGTCCACCGCCACCAACGGCGCCGAACACCACGTCCTGGCCCTTCTCGTTCTGCACCTTGAAGGTGAGTTCGATCTCGAACACCGGCCCGGTATAGTACTCGAGCCCGCGCACCACCGCCGGATCGATCTTGATCCGGTCCGCGCCGTAGCCTGTCGCATCGAACAGCGCCTGCATGGCGTCGAGCTCGGCGATACCCTCATTGTGCTCGGGCGCCTCGCCGCGCACGTAGTTCAGTACGATGGCGCGCTGCTCGTCGCTGAGGCCGGCACCCTTTGTGAAGTCGCCGCTCTCGTCCTTGCGGCCGGCGCCAAGCAGCAGTGCCACCCCGTCTGTGCCGAACTTGTCGAGCTTGTCGATGGCGCGCAGCACGGAGAGCTTCTGGCCTTCATCGGTGACGCCGGCAGATGCCAGCACGCCGTCGAGTACCTTGCGGTTGTTCACCTTCACCACGTATTTGCCGGCAAGGCCCAGCGCGTCCATCGTGTCGGCCATCATCATGCACATCTCGGCATCGGCCTCAGGCCCCGCCGCGCCGACGGTATCGGCGTCGAACTGCATGAACTGGCGGAACCGGCCCGGGCCCGGCTTCTCGTTGCGGAACACATAGCCCGCCCGATAGCTGCGATAGGGTTTTGCCAGCTTGTCAAAATTCTCGGCGAAGTGCCGGGCAAGCGGCGCCGTGAGATCGTAGCGGAGGCTCATCCACTGCTCGTCGTCGTCCTGCAGCGAGAATACCCCCGCGTTCGGTCGGTCGGTGTCGGGCAGGAACTTGCCAAGCGTCTCGGTATATTCGAGCAGCGGCGTCTCGACGGGATCGAAGCCGTAGCGCTCGTACACCGCGCGAATCTTCGCCGTCATCGCGTTCACCGCCGAAATGTCGGCGGGCAAACGGTCCTCGAAGCCGCGCGGCAGGCGCGGCGCGATGAGCTTCTTCTTGTCGGTCATGGTGTCTGCTGGTCAGAGCCCGGAATCTGAGGCTGGTTCCTAACGGAAAGCCCCGGTCGACTCAAGGAAACCACCTGTGTCTTTGCGGCAACAGTCACATCCGTGATGCGTCAGCCTGTCGCATCGGGGGTTGGCTTCGTTTCCGAGTCGGCGTATCAGCGCCTTCGTTCAACGCCAACCATAGAGGAGGCGACGCATGATTCATTCGATGTTCGTTTCCGGTCCTGGCGTTACCCAAGCTGGCCTCAATCGCGCCTAAACCGCGTCGGCCCCTCCCCGGGGTCTCTTTCTCCAGCTCTTTCTAGCCTCGACTGACCTTCAGCAACCGGCATCGCCATTCGGCGCCTTCGCGTCCGGATTCCGTCGCCACCACCATTGTCTCTTCAACCAGAGGACCGGGCCGCATCGTGCCCGGACGAGATCATGACTCTCGAATTGCAAACTCGTGCTCCGGCACGTTCGTACCGCGCTCCGGCGCACACCCATGTCGGCGTCGCCGGCGCGCTGGTTTCAGCAGCCGTCACGATGCTTGCCAACGCCCAGCTGGCCCGCGCGGCGCGACGCTACAAGTCGCGCGGCTCGCCACCTGTGCCCCCGCATCTCCGTCGCGATCTCGGGCTGATGCCCGAGGTGATGGAGCCGAAAAGCCACTGGGACTATCGGTGATATCTGGCTGCGGTCCCTCGAGGCCGCGGCCAGCCACCGCTGTCCCTCTGCTTCGCATCAGAGGACCGGGCCAAGCCCCGGACAAATCAGATGGTTCTCATCGTACGGGACCGCGCCACCTCGCGCGTCCTCAACACGCCCGAATTCGACATCGGGCAAATCGGCCTCATCGGCCGCATCCGCCTGTTCATCGCCCGGCGCCGTGCCGATGCGATGCTGCGCCGTGTCCTCCGGCCTTATCGCCGGGGCAGCGCTGCGCCTCTGTCGCCGCACCTGCTCAAGGATATCGGGCTGCCGCCCGACTTCCGCATGTAGGCAAGTCGCTCCCACCCCGGCGCCTCGGTTGGCGTCTCCCTCCCTCTCGGGGCGACCCTTTGTCGTCCCTTTGCTGGGAGGGGCAGGGGGCGGCACACACAGATATCAATTCAAGGAGCCGGCGCGCCACGCGTCCGGACACGCACATGTTCATGTTCAAACGACCCGGCGACCGCCGCCGGAAGCCGGAGCCCAGCGCTCCATACTCGCTTCGCACCAGGCCCGAAGACGGGTTGCCGCCCTTCGGCAACATCACCGGCCTCGAGCTCATGGCTCTGCTGATGAGCCGCTGACCACCAAACCCCTGAGGGAGCCGGCGCGAACCCGCCGGATCAAACCATGTTCTTTCCCCGCAAGCCCGGCCTGCGCCGTCCCGCGCCCTTGCCACCGGACTCCAGCCCCCACCATCGCGACGACGAACTGCGGCCCAAGCTCAACCTTTCCCCACTTGAGGTCGTGATCCTGATGCTGATGGTCAAATAGAAGCGGCCACTGTGCCTACGGAACTCGGTGTCATCCCGCGACAGCGGGGTGACATCGAGCCCGAGCAACTGCAGGCGGACCCAACGAGGCCCGGCGCCTATCTGGGCCGCTTCAGCGCATCGCGCTCTGCCGCAGCTTCCTTGCGGCAGAAGCACCCATCGACATGGTCGTTCACCAGTCCCATCGCCTGCATGAAGGCGTAGCTGGTGGTTGGCCCGACAAACGAGAAGCCGCGCTTTCGGAGATCCTTGCTCATTGCCTTGGACGCCTCGGTTTCGGCCGGAATGCTCCCCGAGATGATCGGCCCTTTCACCGGCTCCGGCTCAAAACTCCAGAAGTAGGCGGCGAGCGAGCCGAACTCCTGCTGCAGTTCCAGCGCCCGCCTGGCGTTGTTGATGGTCGAGGCGATCTTGCCGCGATGCCGGATGATCCCGGCATCCTGCAGCAGCCGTTCGATATCGGCATCGTCCATCGCCGCCACCTTCTCGAGATCGAAGCCATGGAACGCGGCGCGGAAATTCTCGCGTTTCCTCAGAATGGTGATCCACGCCAACCCTGACTGGAACCCCTCGAGGCAGAGCTTTTCGAACAGCCTCGTGTCGTTGGTCACCGGCCGCCCCCATTCGCGGTCGTGATAGTGCTGGTAGAGCGGATCGCTCCCGGCCCAGCCGCAGCGGGTGACCTCGGTCGGCGTTGACATGGTTAACTCCCGGTAAATAGATGTGGCTCGCACAGCGAGATCAGGAAAGGTTCTGCGACTTTTCCGGTTCGATCTCGCGTCAGGCAAGCCGGATTTGGAAGACCGCACGCTTCCGTTTTCGGAACAACCATAGCTGGCGAATCGGCTGGGGGGCCAAACGCCAATGATCCTGCCACAGGACCTGAAGGCGCTCGTCGTCGACGACAACGCCTATGCGCGCGCCGCTGTGGCGGCAACCCTGCGCAAACTGGGCCTTGTTTCGATCGATGAACTCGCCGGCGCCGCGCCGGCGGTCGGCGCTATCCAGGCAACGCGCTACGATATCGTCTTCATGGACTGGTACATGCCGGAAATGAACGGTGCCGCATTGCTCGAGGTGATCCGCGACCCGCGCTTTTCCGCCAACGGCAAAGTCCCGGTGGTGATGATCACCGCCTATCCCAACCGCGAAACCATCGCCCGCGCTCGCGAACTCGGCGCCGGCGAAGTGCTCACCAAACCGTTCAGTGTCGCGCATGCCGCCGCCGCGCTGGGTCGGCTCCTGCCAGACGGCTGGCAGATTCCAGAAGAGCCCGAGGCGGGGCAGGTGCTGCTGTAGCGGAGGCTTGACCGTACATAACCAAAACGTTATAGAACGTGTAGGTTATAGATGGAGAACAAGAATGTCCGCAGCGCTCACAGTCACCCACCCGTCCGACAACGCCGTCACCGTGTCGCGCAGTTTCGATGCACCGGCCGATCTGGTCTTTGCCTGCCACACCCAGCCCAAACTGGTGCAGCGCTGGCAGCTCGGCCCGCCGGGCTGGACCATGCCGGTATGCGAGATCGACCTGCGCGTTGGTGGCGTCTATCGCTATGTCTGGCGCAGCGATGCCGATGGCTCCGAGTTCGGCTTCACCGGCCGCTATCGCGAGATCGCTGTCCCCAGCCTGATCGTGCACACCGAAGCCATGATCGGCACGCCCGGCGAGGCCGTCGTCACCACCATCTTCGAGGAACGTGCCGGTCGCACCACGCTGACCCTGACCATGAGCTTTGAAAGCCGGGAGGTCCGCGACCAGGTTCTGCTCACCGGCATGACCGACGGCATGGCCCAGAGCTATGACCGTCTGGATCAACTGCTGGCCGAGCAGGTGGCTTAGCCACTAAATTCGAACCGGTGCATGTTAGCGAAGCCGGGCCCATTGTCCCGATCAACAGCAAACCAGCACGACTGCCTCACTTTCATTTAACCACCTTCCTTCACCACCCGTTCGATATTGTCATCAATACTGCGCGGCGCTCGACCTCCCTCGGGCGTCCGCGTATCAATGATGAGTGTGTGCCATGCTGCGTTCGTCCCGGGCGGTGCTCGCCGCCGCTGCCTGCCTCGTGTCCTTGTCTGTGTTCGCCGATACGGCCAATGCCGCGCAGGGCCTGTTCATGTTCGATCTGCAGTCGCGCCCGTCGCTGCAGGATTCCAAGCCGCGTGCGGGCTACAAGCTGAAGAGCAACAAGGTGCGCCTTGCACCGGAGTTCCGGCGCCAGATCGTTGCCTACAAATCCAACCAGAAGGCCGGCACCATCGTCGTCAACACCGGCGAGAAGCACCTCTATCTGGTGCTGGGTGACGGCAAGGCGCTGCGCTACGGCATCGGCACGGCGCGCGATGGGTTCGAGTGGAGCGGCACCCATAAGGTGTCCAACAAGCGCGAGTGGCCGGGTTGGACGCCGCCCGAGGAAATGAAGCGCCGGCAGCCGAACCTGCCCGACTATATGCCCGGCGGCATCAACAACCCGCTCGGTGCCCGCGCCATCTATATCGGTTCGACGCTCTACCGCATCCACGGCACCAACGAGCCCTGGACCATTGGCCAGGACGTTTCGTCGGGCTGCATCCGCATGGTCAACGATGATGTCGAGGACCTCTACGAACGCGTCAAAATTGGCGCGAAGGTGATTGTCCTTTAGTTAGGATTTTCAGCGACACTGGCGCCGGAATTCTGGGGGTCTTCCGGCGCCATGCGTGGCTTTTTCTCGCTTCTGAACCGGTTCCGCGCCGACGAGCGCGGCGTCTTCGCAGTCATCTTCGGTTTGATGGCGCTTGTCCTCGTCGCCATGGCCGGCGCCGCCGTGGACTACACGTCCATGGAAACCGCTCGCAACAAGATGCAGATCGCGCTTGATTCCGCAGCGCTCGGCCTTGCGCCCAAGATTTACTCACAGACTGAGGAACAACTGCGGAAGTCCGCTGAGGATCTGGTGCTCGAGCGGCTGAACGATGATCGCTTCGCTATCAGCGTGGACTCGGCCGACGCCACCACCGCTACCGGCACTCTGCAACTGAATGGGACGATCACCGTCCCGATGGCTTTCGTTCAACTGGTTGGCATCCCGAGCATGACCACCAGTATCACCTCCGAAGCCACCCGCGGCTCGGTCAACCTCGAGGTGGCGGTGGCGCTCGACACCACCGGATCGATGGGCACGACTGGCATCGAGACGTTGCAGACGGCGCTGGCGACCCTGATTCCGCTGGTCGTGCATGACCAGCAGACCCCGACTTACTCCAAGATGGCGTTGGTGCCGTATTCCACCGCGGTGAATGTAAGCACTGCTTATGCGACCGAAGCCCGCGGCACGGTCGCGACGCCGACCAGCATCAGCGCCGCGACGTGGAAGAACGGCGCCGTCAAGAACATCAGTTCGATAACCAAAGCAAATCCGGCGGTGGTGACCACGTCGACCGCTCACGGTTTTGTCACTGGCGAGTTTGTTTACATCACCGGTGTTGGCGGTATGGGCCAAATCAACAACAAAAAGTACAAAGTTGTTGTGACGTCGACCACGAAATTCTCGCTCCAGACAGTCGCGGGGGTGGCTGTCAACAGTTCGTCCTATTCGACGGCATCCAACAATAGCGGGACGGTGCAACGTTGCTACGTCGCCACGTGCGATATCGCGGTGACCTCCAACGGTCATGGACTGTCCACCGGCGAGAACGCGCTATTCCTTAGCGTTGTTGGCATGACACAGCTGAATTTCGACCTGACGCAGGACAGCGGGTCGAACAAGTACAACAAGCCGTGGTTCGTCATAACCAAGCTCTCCGACAATATCTTCACACTGGACGGGACTGATGGAACGGATTCCGCCAAGGGTGGATCCTACGGTGCCTACACTTCAGGCGGCACTGTTTCCTGCGTGCGCTACGGGTGCACCTACTACCGCTACAGCACTTCGAAAACGGTCCACAAGGCCACCGCCTCCTGTGCAGCGGAACGGATGACCAACAGCTTCACCGATGTTGCTCCAAGCACCACGCTTTTGTCCGTCAACTACACGACCAACGGCAGCTGCGTCGGCAACCCGGTCAAGATTCAGCCTCTGACCGCAAGCAAAGCCAAGCTCGAAGCCTATACCGTCAAGGATGCGCTCAAGCCCAGCGGGGGTACTGCGGGGCAGATAGGCACGGCATGGGCCTGGTACCTGGTGTCGCCAAACTTTGCCGAACTGTTCGACGACCCTGTCACGACGGTGGGAGGAGACTTTGAGTCGAAGCCCGCCGCTTACGGCGCGCCAAATACGCTGAAGATCGTCATCATCATGACGGACGGCGACTACAATACTGAGTACTGCAAGGGGGTGGAGACCCCCGATTATGCGAGTTGCAAGGCCCCTGACGGCACCACCGGGTCCATGTCCGGCGCCAAAGGGCAGGCCGAGGACCTTTGCTACAACATCAAAGAGGAGAAGGTTGTCGTTTACACGGTTGGCTTCAATCTCGGCACTACCGGCAACGCCGTCGATCTGCTGAAGAACTGCGCGTCGGACCCCGACAAGGCCAAGCTTGCCAACAACAACGCCGATCTCATCAAGGCCTTCCGCGAAATCGGCGAGAACATCTCCGACCTGCGCCTGTCGATGTAGCTCAGCCCTGCAGCACGAACCGCTTGCCGCCCGGAAAGGCGGTGAGCGCGGCGTGCTGCTCTGCTTCGGTAAGCCCCTCGAAGCTGATCGCCATCGGCAGTTCCGGTGCACCGATCGGCGCCACCGGATTGGTGGGCCGCAGCCGCACATCATGGGCCGCCGCCAACCACGACTTCGCCCGGCGGCTTGCAGCGGGGGACGTCAGTCTGGAGACGCGGCGATCCATCTCGAATACTCCATGCATGCTGCGCGAACCAGTAACGCAGCGACAGTAAGACTGGTTGCTGCGCATCCCTCTCATTTTGCAGTCATATCCGCGTCAGTTCGAACTTCTGGCAGAGCGCGCCCTTGCAGCCGTTGATGGTCATGGTGTTGCCGTCGACCAGCGTCAGCGTGCCCTTCACCACTTCACCCATGTATTCGGCGCTGCCGCGCCACTTGTTCTCCAGCGCGCGCTTGGCGCCCTTCAACACATACGAGTTGAGGTAGCCGAGGTTTTCTGCGGTGCGCGCATCGTCACGCAGCCACACCAGCCTGGCGCAAACTTCGGTGCCGTCGCCGCACAGCGTCACCTCGAACCGCGACTCGCCGGTGACTGTCTGCCAGGTGCCGGCCGGCGACTGCGCGGCAAAGGCCGGCACAATGGCCAGCGCGGTGGCGACAATGGTTGCGGCGATGAACTTGAGCGATTTCGACATGTGGGAGCCCCTCGGCAACATGGTGAATGAAATGTTGCCGCTCCTCTGCCGCCTGGCGCTTGAACCCGCCGCGAACGCGCCGTTCAGTTACTGTTCATCGCCGCCGCAGCCTCGAGGCCGATCAGCGATCGCACCATGGCGACCCGGCGGTCGATCGGCAGGGCGGGGATCCGCACCAGCTCGAATCCGAACCGCTCGTATGCCTCGACGTGGAAACGCTCGAAGCGAATCGCCTCCTCGAGGTTGATCCGCCGCGCCTCGGTATTGGTGATGAACCCCAGGAGCTCCACGAACAGCACCTGCCGTTCGTACTGTCCGGCCGCCACCATCGTGCTGATTGATTCGATGAGGTGCTTCGGCACCGGATGTCCAAGATACTCCGCCAACGCCAGCGTGCAGACCAGCGAGCGGTCCGCCACCCGCACCATGCCAGTCGCCGGCCGCGCCGCCCGCAGCAGCTGCAGCCTTGCGATATCGCTGATGAACTGCGGGCGTCGCCACGACTCGTCGATGCCGCGCCCCTGGTCGAGCGCGATCACAGCAGTCGCGGCCTCCTCAACCACCTCGAGGCCCTGGGCTTCAAGCGCCCTGAGGATAACGGTTTTCCCGGCGCCAGGAGCGCCGGTCAGGATGAATTCGCGGGCCATTGCCTCGCTCCATGTCAGGGTGACGCCAGACCCGGACGGGTCGGCGCTATCTCGGTGTCTTCAGGGGGATTTGCTTGGTGCCGGGCCAGTGCGGGAGTGGTACCGCCTCCCCGGATCGAACGGGGGACCTCTAGATCCACAATCTAGCGCTCTAACCAACTGAGCTAAGGCGGCCCGGCAAGCGCGGCGG
>JAESFN010000367.1_pt1 | contig 47339 bp, 36 predicted proteins | sample 9269411 | NCBI WGS metagenome assembly JAESFN01 (sample SAMN14505399, study PRJNA617100) | algae metagenome | isolation source: Iphinoe sp. HA4291-MV1 and co-occurring heterotrophs from trail next to... | place: USA: Maunawili Falls, Hawaii | collected 2009-07-25
ACACGCCGAAATCGAAGAAGGCCACAAGAGCACGCTCCTCTGCCACCTGGGCAACATCGCCTACCGCGTGAGCCGCACCGTGAAGACCGACCCCGCGAATGGTCACATCGTGGGCGACGACGAGGCGCAGAAGCTGTGGGGGCGGGAATACCGCGAGGGGTGGGCGCCGCAGGTGTAGCATTGCGATTGCCCACGCGCACCAAACCGTAGTGCAGTATGAGCCCCAATAGGGGCGGCAGACGTTAGCCACGGGCGCAAGCCCCTGGTAGCCGAGCCCTCGAATGAACTGCTGTCGGGCGTCCCCCGGTCGAGCTTGTCGCCGCGCCGCCTGGAACGCTACATTGCCCTCGGATCGGGGCGATCCCTCTTCTCTTCTAGGCGGACTCGATGCAGGAGCTTCCTCCCCGGCCGAGCGACAAGCCGGCCCGTTGGCAACCCGTCAAGGCGATCGATCGCCGCGTGATCGGCGTGTTGATCGAAAAGGCCAAGACCACGCCGGACGCTTACCCCATGACCATCAATGGGCTCGTCACTGGCAGCAATCAAAAGAGCAACCGGTTTCCCACGATGGACGTGCAGCCGGAGGACATCGAGGAATCACTCGAACGCCTCCGCGAGCTGGGGGCCGTGGCCGAGATCATCGGCGGCGGCCGGGTGCCCAAGTTTCGCCACTATCTCTATGAGTGGCTGGGAGTCGACAAGGTCGAGCTGGCCGTAATGGCCGAGCTGCTGCTCCGGGGCGCTCAGACCGAAGGGGAACTGCGCGGGCGTGCTTCGCGCATGGAGCCGATCGCCGACCTGCCGGCCCTGCGCACGATCCTCACGTCGCTGGCCGCCAAGAAGTTGATCGTGTCGCTCACGCCGGAGGGGCGTGGGCATGCCCTCACGCACAATCTCTACGAGCCGCGGGAGCTCGAGCGTGTACGGTCGGACTACGCGGCCATCGCCGCCTCGCAACTGAGCGCAGATGACGGCGGCGCCAGCGCCCGTCCGTCGTCGAGCAACTCGGGCCGCGGCGGCGACTCAGGCGGCTGGCGCGAGGAGATTGCGCGGCTAGAAGGCGAACTCGCCGAACTACGGCAAGAGCTTGCCCAACTCCGCACGGCGGTTGAAGCGGCTACCTCCGCTGCGCCGCGCTAGGCCGCTTGAGCCATCGATGCGAGGTGCGTCCGGCAGTACGAGAACAGGCCAGAGTTACTGCGGAATTGTCACCGCGACGCCGTCTTCGCGGTTGCCGACGGCCCGCCAGACAGCGATGTCGATCGAATAGGAGAACGACCGTACAGACGCATCTCCCATCGCGGCGTTGAACCCCGCAGCATGCGCGCTCCCGAAAATGTTCCCATTGCTGAGAGCAGGTCGATCTGGGGCCGGGGAATCGTTGGTCACGCGGTAGACATCGTCGTTACAGCCGGTGTACATGCCTTCGTTATCGGCGCCGTCTTGTCCGGTTTCGTAGTAGTCCACATTCAGATACTTTTCGGAAACCGCCAGGGTGTTGCTGGTGCCATCGGTGAGATCGCCCAGTCGCACCTGGCTCACGGTAAAACACACGCCGGTTCCTTGGTCCACGCGAATCGAACCGGTAACCCACTGAAAAGTCGGACTGATGCCCTGAGTAATCGAACCGGGGCCTTGGATGTGGTAGATGACAGGGTTGCTTCCGTAGTTGACGGCGTAATCCGTGCGGGCAGATCTCCCTTGCCCCGGCACCGTGGAGTCGGCATTGTTCGCCGTATAGGTTTCCGGGGCAGCCACCTTCGGGTAGAGCCTCGACCGGCGCCGCGTTGGACAATTCATCGCCGCGAGCGGACTCATTGACATTTGCAGAGCGGCTTTCCGCTTCTGCGTGGTGTCCAAGCCCTTACCCAGGTCGCGAATGGCGCTCTGCTCGATATACGGCAGAATAGCGTAGACCCAGCCGCCTGGCTGCGTGCGGCCAAACCCTTGGTCGGGATCGCCGACCCAACCCCAGCCCCAACCGCCCGTCGGCAGGTGCTTCTGGGCATCGTGGTGGGTATGGAACCCAAGCGCGATCTGCTTCAGGTTGTTCGTGCACTGCGTCCGCCGCGCGGCCTCACGGGCCGATTGCACTGCTGGCAGAAGCAGCGCAATCAAGATACCGATGATGGCGATCACCACCAGCAGCTCGACGAGGGTAAAGCCCGAGCGGCGGCGACGAATTCCGAACATGTCCGAAAACCCTCAGCCGACTAATTGCTGACGACAGCCAGCCTACTGCGGGATGCTGATCGCAACGCCATCTTCCCGGTTGCCAATGTTCTTCCACACGGCAAGGTCAATGTTGTACGAGAATGACCGCACGGAGGCATCACACATCGCCGCATTCAGCCCAGAAGCGTGTGCAGAGCCGAAGATATTCCCGTCCGTCACGCCGGGCCGATCGGGAGTGGGCAGGAAGGCGGTGACCCGACAAGAGTCGTTGTTGTTGCCGGTATACATGCCCTCGTTGTCCGCGGGATCATTTCCGGTTTCGTAGTCGTCCGTTCGGAGATACTTCTCCGAGACGAGCAAGGTGTTGCTCGTGCCGTCCGTGATGTCGCCGAGACGAACTTTACTAACTGAAAAAATGATGCCGTTCCCGTTATCCACACGATTGGTCCCGTCCGTCCATTGGAAGGTCGGAGAGATGCCCTGCGCGATTGTGCCGGGGCCCTGGATGTGGAAGATGTAATTGTGGTCGCCGAAGTTGGCGGCATAGTCGGTGCGTGCCGATTTTCCTTGCCCCGGTGGCGTCGAGTCGGCGTTGTTGGCGGTGTAGGTCTCCGGGGCGGCCACCTTCGGATACAACACCGGACGACGCCGCGTTGGGCAATTCATGGCCGCGAGTGGAGACAGCGTCAGTTGCAGTGCGGCCTTTCGCTTTTCCGTAGTGTTCATACCCTTGCCCAAATCGCGAATCGCGCTCTGCTCAATGTATGGCAGCAGGTTGTATACCCAGCCGCCCGGCTGCGTGCGGCCGTACCCTTGATCTGGATCGCCCACCCACCCCCAGCCCCAGCCGCCGGCCGGCAAATGCTTTTGGGCGTCGTGATGGGTGTGGAACCCCAGGGCGATTTGCTTCAGGTTATTCGTACACTGCGTCCGCCGCGCGGCCTCGCGGGCCGATTGCACTGCCGGCAGGAGCAATGCGATCAGGATGCCGATGATGGCGATCACCACCAGCAGTTCGACGAGCGTGAAACCCTTGGGGACGCGGCGAGAAGCAGCCATGGTGGGCAATTTCCTGCGAGGATCTGAGGTCGAGGGACGGCCCGGGCAAGGAGGCCAGAGAAGGTCGGCAAACGCCTAGTATGGTGAGTTCGTGGCGAATGTCAAATTTTCTGCACAGCCGTGTGTACAAAAAACTGCCTTCCCACCTGCTAGCGGCAGGGACGGCAGCGCGGGCGTTTGACGCCGCGCAGACCGGTTCGCCTTGGTTTGCCGGTCTGCGGCGGCCCGATTACAATTCCCGCTTCTTGCATGCCCGCCGTCTGGCGTGCCAACCGCTTATCGCCCAAAGCCTTGCGTTTTCATGCCCCGCTATAATCCGGCCGTCATCGAACCGAAGTGGCAGCAGTTCTGGGAAGAACGGCGGACGTTCGCCGCGCCGCGGCTGCCCCAGGGGCCCAAGGCCTACGTGCTCGACATGTTCCCCTACCCCAGCGGCGACGGCCTGCACGTCGGCCATCCGGAGGGATACACGGCGACCGACATCGTCTCGCGGTTCCTGCGGATGCGCGGCCGCTCCGTCATCCACCCGATGGGTTACGACGCCTTCGGCTTGCCGGCCGAGCAGCACGCCAAACGCACGGGCACGCCGCCGCGGGTGACGACCGAGAAGAACATCGGCACGTTCCGCCGCCAGCTCAAAATGCTGGGCTTCAGCTACGACTGGGACCGCGAATTGGCCACCACCGATGTGGCCTACTTCCGCTGGACGCAGTGGATCTTCCTGCAGCTTTTCGACACTTGGTACGACGCTCAGGCCGACCGAGGCCGGCCGATCGCCGAGTTGCCCATTCCGGCCGAAGTGCAGGCCGCGGGGACGGAAGCCGTTCGTCGCTACCAGGACGAGCATCGCCTGGCTTACCAGCTCGAGGCCCCGGTGAATTGGTGCCCTGCGCTCGGCACTGTGCTGGCGAACGAAGAGGTGATCGGCGGCCTGAGCGAGCGCGGCGGCCACCCCGTGGTGCGGCTGCCGCTGCGGCAGTGGATGCTGCGGATCACCGCCTATGCCGACCGGCTCGAGCGCGATCTCGAAGGGCTCGATTGGAGCGAGAGCATCAAGGCGCTGCAGCGCAACTGGATTGGGCGCAGCACCGGGGCCGAGGTCGATTTCTTCCTTGGCGAACCCGCCAGCGGAAAGGCGGCGGGCTTTGATACTTGGAAGGCGGCCCGGCAAAAATCAGGCTATCCAGTGAAGCCCGGCGCTGACGTGCTGCGGATCTACACCACGCGGCCCGACACGCTGTTCGGCGCTACCTACATGGTCATCGCCCCCGAGCATCCGCTCGTGGAGCGGCTGACCACTGCCGAGCAGAAGGCCGCGGTAACGGCCTACTGCGAGCAGGCCGCCCGCAAGAGCGACCTCGATCGCACGGATCTGGCCAAGGAAAAGACGGGCGTATTCACAGGCAGCTACGCCACGAACCCGGCCAGCGGCGCGCCGACACCGATTTGGGTGGCCGACTACGTGCTCGCGACGTACGGCACCGGCGCCATCATGGCCGTGCCGGCGCACGACGAGCGCGACTATGAATTCGCGGCGCAGTTCGAACTGCCGATCACGGCAGTCGTCGACCCCGGCCCGAGCTCGAGCGCCGACCGCGAGCAGATCTTGGCCGGCAAGTCGCCGTTCTGCGAGCACGGCGTCGCCGTCAACTCAGGCGCGTACGACGGTCTGCCCACCGCTGAGTTCAAGCAGAAGATCACCGCCGATCTGGCCACAGCCGGTCTCGCCCGAGCGGCCGTGAACTACAAGCTCCGCGATTGGCTCTTTAGCCGGCAGCACTTTTGGGGCGAGCCGTTCCCGATTCTGCATGAGCTCGATAAGGACGGTCAGCCGAACGGGCTGCTCACGGCAATTCCTGCCGACAAGCTGCCCGTCGACTTGCCAGCGGACATGGAGTTCAAGCCGCACAACACGCCGGAGCCCCCGCTCGACAAAGCGCCCGAAGATTGGTTGTACCCCGTGATCGATGGCGTCCGCTACAAGCGGGAGACGAACACCATGCCGCAGTGGGCGGGGTCCTGCTGGTACTACCTGAGGTTCCTCGACCCCAAGAACGACCAGCGGCTCATCGACCCCGAGGTCGAAAAGGCCTGGATGCCGGTCGATCTGTACGTGGGCGGTGCGGAGCATGCCGTGCTGCATCTGCTGTATGCTCGCTTCTGGCACAAGGTGCTCTACGACCGCGGTCACGTGACGACGCTCGAGCCGTTTCACAAGCTCGTGAACCAGGGCATGATCCTGGGCGAGATGGAGATCACCGGCTACCAGACAGAAGGCGGCCAGTGGATCAGCGCCGCGGACGCGAAGCAGAACGCCGAAGGCGAGCCTGTGGCCAAGGCCGACGGCGTCAAGCTCAAGGCGGTCCGCGTGCCGGCGCAGCAAGCCGAGAAGAAGGGCGAAGGCTTCGTTCTCTCGGCCGACACGGCCATTCGGCTCGAGAGCCGGGCCTACAAGATGTCGAAGAGCCGCGGGAACGTGGTGAACCCCGACGAAGTGGTGCAGGACCATGGGGCCGATTCGCTGCGGCTCTATGAGATGTTCATGGGTCCGCTCGAGGCCACGAAGCCGTGGAGCACCGACGGCGTGAGCGGCGTGCGTGGCTTCCTCGACCGCGTGTGGCGGCTGATCGTCAACGATCGGCTCGACGAACTCGCGCTGAACGATACGGTGCAAGACATCGCGCCGACCGAGGAGCAGAACCGCGTGCTCCACCGCACGATCCAAGGCGTGACGGGCGACCTCGAAAAAATGTCGTTCAACACGGCCATCGCCAAGCTGATGGAGTTCACCAACTTCTACACCAAGCAAGAGATGCGGCCGCTAGCAGCGATGCGCGGGCTCGTGCTGCTGCTTTCGCCGATGGCCCCGCATATCGCGGAAGAATTGTGGCAGCTCCTAGGCGGCAAAGACACGCTGGCCTACGAACCCTGGCCGGAGCACGATCCGGAACTCGTCCGCTCGTCGACCATCGAGCTGCCGGTGCAGGTAAACGGCAAGCTGCGCGGCAAGATCGTGGTGCCGGCCGATGTGTCGCAAGCCGACGCCCTCGCGGCTGCCCGCGCCGACGACAAGGTAGCGCCGCACCTGGAAGGCAAGACGATCGTGAAAGAGGTCGTCGTGCCGGGGCGGCTGGTCAACTTCGTTGTGAAATAAACGGCCGTCCTGCTTCGACCGCGCTTGGCGGGGCGGTCCTGGGCGCTGCCAGCACGTGCGCTCGCGGCCAAGCGTTCGAGCCGGTCAGCTAATCGTCGAGCGGGAGCGGCGCATTCGCGTCGTTCCCACGATAGGCTAGAGCCCCCGCCTCGGGCTTCTTCAAACGGCCGTTGCGCTGAGCTTTGACATGAGGGCCGGTGGCCGGGCCGCCTTCGGTGGCGCTCTCCCCGTAGCCGTATCCATAGCCATAGCCGTAACCGTAGCCGTCTTGTTTGCCGACGGCGGTGACGACCACGCCGAGCACCTTGGCGCCGACGTTCTCCAAGATCTCGTGGGCACGGGTGGCCAGCGGGCGGCCGTTCTTCCGCATGCGGAGCGTGAGGATCACGCCGTCGACGCGCGGCGCCACAGCGCTCGGGTCGCTCACGGCCAACAGCGGCGGCGTATCGACGATGACGAACGCGAACTGATCGCGCAGGGCGTCGAGCAATTCCTGGAAACGACCCGAACTGAGCAGCTCGGAGGGATTCGGCGGAATCGGGCCGCAGGGCATGAGGTACAGGTGTTCGAGATCGGTGCCCTGGATGGCTTCTTCCACCTCGGCCTCGCCGTCGATGACGCTCGACATGCCGACGGCGTCGTCGATTCCAAACAGCTTGTGAACGCGCGGCTTGCGGAAGTCGGCGTCGATCAGCAGCACCTTCTTGCCGGACTGGGCGATGGCGACCGCCAGATTCGCGGCCAGCGTCGACTTGCCGTCGCCCGGCACGGGGCTCGTGACCTGAATTACGTTGTGACCGCTGCCGCGCGTGCTGAAGTAAAGCGCGGTGCGCACCGCGCGATACGACTCCGCCAGCGGCGATTGGGGCCGGTGCCAGGTGCGGAGCGTGCGATCGACCGGCGAACCTTCGAGCACTGGCAGCAAGCGAGCGGCCGGCAGCAGCGGAATCTGGCCCACCAGCGGCAGGCCGAGCGTGGTGCGCACGTCCTCGACCCCACGGAAGCTCTTGTCAGCCAGTTCCACGGCGTACGCCAAAGCGCAGCCGGCCATCATGCCCATCACGCCGAGCAAGCCGACGGTGTGCAACAAGCGGGGGCGAATCTTGTAGCCGGGCTCGGCGTATTCGATGACCTGGATGTTGTAGCCGCCGTCGTCTTTGACGACGTTGAGCTCGTTGAGGCGGTCGACGACGGCGTTGTAGAGCTTACGAACGCCGGCAATGTCCTCGCGATGCGTTTGGTCCTTCGTGGCGTAGGAGTCGAGGTTGAGGGCTTCGCTGACCGCTACTTTGTAGTCCTCCGCCAGCTTGAGCTTTTCGGCGCTCAGCACCTCGATTTGCTCTTTGATCGAGGCGACGTACTGGTCGAGCTTCTCGCGCGAGGACTTCGTCGCCCATTGCGACGCGTTCGCCATTTCTTTGTTCAGCGTCTCTTCGGCCGAGCGGATCTGTGAATCGACGCTCTTGACCTTCTTATGGTCGGGGCCGTAGTTCGACTCTACCAGCGCAACCCGCCTTTGCCGCAACGTCTCGAGCTGCAGCTTCAACTCGGCGATGATCCGTGGCTCCATCACTTGGTTGTAGATCGCGCCGGCGGCGCTTTTTTGCGCCATTCGGCTCTCGATCGTCAGCACGGAGACATCCGGGCTCGCTCCGCTGGCGATGCCCTTCTCGATCGTTTCCAACTGACTGTTGAGCTCGGCCTGGATGACATTGAGCTCGCTCAGATGCTTGGACAGCAGCGCGACCCGCTCTTTGAAGGGGTTTTCGCCTGCTTCGCCCTGCGTATAGAGCAGAGGCGCTTTGAGCTTGAAATCTGAATAGGCCTTCTGCTGATCGGCAAGTTGCTGGCTCAAGTCGCCGTGCGCTGATTTGATCGCCGCCAAAACCTCGTCGCCCACGTTCTTCGAGGTCTTATTGACGAACGTTTTGTACGCGTCGATCACATCGTTGACCACCTTGCGGCAGTCGTCGGGATAAGGACCTGCGAAGCTGACGGTCAGCACGTTGGCCAACTTCGCATCGCGCCCGCGGCCCCCCTTGTCGACCGACAACTGGGAGATGACCATGTCCGCAACGTACGAGATCAACTCTTCTCGGTTGGCGCTCTCGGCCTTGGCCTTGGCAAAGGTGGGCAACTGCTCGAGCTTGCCAGCAATGACGGCGCCTTTGACGACCTCTTTGCTGGTGATGACCATCATCTGCGTGGCTAGGTCATCGTAGGTCAGCGCCTCGTCGTATCCACGGCCGCGCAGGGCATTGTCGCCAGGCAGGGTTTGAGCCTTGCGCACGACCAGCACCTGAGCAGACGACTGGTAGATCACCGTGCTCTTGGCGTAGTACACGGCGCCGAGCGCCACGCCGACCACGAACACGACTCCGATCAGCCATTTGTGCCGCCACAACACGTCGAGCACGTCCACGGTGCGACGCGAGGCGCCGGTGTCGAGCACTTCGGATTCAACGAGGTCAACGGACGGCATGTGCGAACAACACCTCTGAGCGATCGAAGAGCGTGACGCGGATTCAACCGAAGGCCGGAACTCGAGGCGGTCGATTGCGACGAGCCACTAAACGCGACGCTGGGACCCCTGCATTCGCTGCGTCCCCTTGAAGACAATCAAGTTCCATCTTAAACAGCTCCGCCAAAAAAAGCCACGAACGGGAGCGCCCCGCGGCAGCCAGCTCCAACAGGGGGTAGGGTGTTTTCGGGGTGACACTTACGACGCGCCGGCCGTCGTTTTGACGCCCGCGTTGGCCCCCCCCGCCGGGACGCTGGGCCGCTGCCCAATAATACGCGCCGGGTTCCCCGCGACGATCGCGCCCGCTGGCACCTCTTTGGTAACGACCGCACCGGCCCCCACGATCGCTGCTTCCCCAATTCGCCCCACCCCAGGCAGCACAATGGCCCGAGCGCCAATCCACGCCCGCCGCTCGATGACCAGCGGCGCGGATCGAGCAGGCGACCTGGGCTCGTAGCCGTGGCTATGGGTGTAGATGATCGCGTCTTCGGAAATGAGAACGTCGTCGCCGATGGTCAGGCCCCCCGTATGGTCCAGATGGACTCCAAAATTCACCTGGACCCGATCGGCGATATCGAGCCGGCCCTCGTCGCTCTCGGAAAGAATTTGAGTGCCGTGGGCGATCAGACAATCCGCGCCGACGAAGATGCGCCGCGGAGCATGAATCAATACCCCCATCTGAACCCGACTGCGCGGCCCGAGGGCTGCCAAACAAAAACGCAGCCAGGGCAGCCGCAGCCGTTCGATCGCCGATCGCACCCCGCCGCGCGCGACCCGTAGCGCCGTCAGCGGCACGCCGCACACGACCTTCAGGTGCGCTACTCTGCCTCGTGGGGAGAGCATGTCGTCAGGGCCCCTCGGATTGCCGGCGGATCGCGTTCTCGATCTCGTCCGACAGCCGCAAAAGTTCTCGACTGCCCGGCGTGAACTGGGCACAGGCTTGAACTTGTTGTTTGGCCTCATCCAGCCGTCCCGCGGCCAGCAGCATGCCAGCAAGCTGGAGACGCCAATCGGCCTGGGCCGGCGCCAGGGCCAGAGCCTGCAGAGAAAGGTCGATCGCTTCGGCGCGTTTGTTCGACAAGTCGGCCAACTCCGCGCGGAGATGTAGTTTTTCCGCCGACGGGAGCGTGGAGTCCGCCACGAGAGCTTCGGCCTCGGCGATCTTGGCGGCCCACTGGTCCATCGAGTCGCCTGCCACCCGCCGGCTGCGCACGAACTGCACGAGCGCTGCTGGCTCGGCCGGCATGAGGTCTTTGGCAATTTGGGCCGGACTGAGCTTGTCGCCGACCATGCGCAAAATTCGCTCTCCGTAGTTCGGCGCCAGTCGCCAACTCTCGCGCCACGCGGCGATCGCTTCGGGGGTTCGTCCGGCGTCCCACTCGAGCACACCCACGTGATACAAGAGCTGCCCATCGGCCGGCGCCAGGCTTCTGGCTCGCTGCAGCGCAGCGGCATTTTGGCGTGGATCGGTGGTCAGAAACGTGAGCTCGGCGAGGCCGACGTGCGCCTTCGCCAAGAGGGGGCAGGCCCGATCTGCCCGCGCCAAATGATCACGGGCCGCCAACAGATGCTCTGCGACCACCGGCTCCGTGCGCAAACGCTGCAGCGCCGCGGTGTCGCCTGCGGCGGCGAGCTGTTGGGCGCGACGGTGCAGCACGCCGGTCGAGGCAGCCTCGCGAATCTGTTCGGGCGAGATCGACGCCTCGGACTCAGCCCGCAAGCGATCTTCTGCTCGCAACCGGTAGAGCATGATCCCGAGTTCGGCAGCGCGCACCTGGGCATCGGCGTCGTCAGGGCGAGCGGGCAAGGCCGCGGTCAAGGCGTTCAACCTTGCTTCCAGTTCTTCCGCCGTGGGCAAGTCGCGCAGATCGCCCAGCGAAGCAGTGCGCATCGCCGCTTCCACCCGGCTCAATCGCCAGGTATCGAGTAGCGCCGGAACTCCGGCGAGCACCAGGCCGGCGGTCAGCCCGCTGCAGAGCCAAGCCGAGCCCGGCAGGGCCAGTCTCCCTAACTTCTCCTGCGGCGAAACTCGGATCGCCAAGCTGATCGCCAGGCCGCACCAAATGGCGAGCAACACCATATTGGCCGGCAAATAGAGCCCGAAATCGAACGCTCCATGCACAACTTGCGACGTGACCGCAAACACGGCCCCCAGCGCCGACGCTTGAATCTCGGGGTTGGCCTGGCGCGCCAGCCGCGCCAGGCGGAAGATCGCAAACCCCACCAATAGCAGCGCGACGATGAGCAAGACGAGCCCTGGCACGCCCGCGTCGAACAGCGCTTCAACGTACTGGTTCTCCGCGTGCTCGTACCAATGCTGGTCGGTTACGCCGCGTCGATAGTGTTCGAACAGATAGCGAAACGTGCCTAACCCGCTGCCGGTGGACCAAAAGTCGGGCGTTGCGTCCAAGGCCTCGGCCCAGACTTGGGGCCGCACTTCGCCTCCAACCTGCTCGAGGTGATCAAAGCGCGCCTGCAGGTCGGCGGCCAGTCCGAGCCAGGCCAAGAGACCGGCCCCGGCCAGCCCCACGAAGCCCAACACGGCCAGATGCTTGAGTCGCTGCCGCATGCCGGCCGCAGCCAGAAGCGTGACGGCGCCGCCGGCAACCAGCGCCAGCGCAGCGCCGCGGGACAGCGTGGCCAGCACGCCTGCCACGAGCCAGCCGGCCAAGGTCAAGGAAGCGAGCTTTCCGGCATCCAGATTCGCGAGCCCCCCTTCGATCGTGCCGCGCAAGCGCTCCCACCAGGAAAAGCCATCGGACGACAGGTAACGCCAATCGTCGTCCGTCTCCCCCTCGCGGCGGCGCATCGACCAGAACAACATTGCCACGCCGCCGGCGAGGCACATGTTCAGAAAGCCGCCGGCGTTGTTGCGATTGACGAAGGGGCCAAAGGGGCTGCCTCCTCCGGAAAGCGGTACGGCCCAGTACAACTCATTGCTCGACGTCAGCCGCTGAACGAGGCCGAACAACACGAGTGCGGCGCCGTTGAGCGCCACCGCGCCTGCAAACGCCATGGCCAGCGAGCCGGTCGTGAACGAACGTGCCGCCGCCAAGAGCGCCAGCGCGGCCAGTACCAACATCGCTAGCTGATGCCGGCCAGCGGCCGGATAGAGCGAAATCGGCCGCGCGGTGGCTGCCGGCAACGCCGTGGCGCCCGCCGGCGCATCGAACAAGTGTTGCTGCAAGGCAAATGACTTGGGCGCCACTTTCTCCAGTGTGTCTGCAGAGAGCGGCGCAAGCTGCACGATCGAAAGTGCGATCCCAAGCAACAACGGAATCGCCAGCCAGGGCAACGGCCGAGCCGAACGCGTCAGCAGGCTCACGGCGGCTGCCGCGATGACGAGCGCCAGCAAGACGACCTGCGACAACGCATGCACGGAGCCGAACGCCCAGGGGCTAGCAACCGCGGCCGCCCCCAACAAGCCTACCGTCAGGCGCTCGGGCCAGTTCGCGATCGCGCCGCCTTCATCTGCGTGTCGATCCGACCGGTCTCGCATGAAAAAGCCCGGTACGAGCCCCAACAGGGAAGAGAGTTTGCCAACAACGATGGGGGCAATGAAGACCTTTTTAGCCTAATCGCGGTTTCCAATGCCGGCAAGCCGCGAGGCGAAGGTTGGAGATGCGATGCGTGATCGCAAATGGTTTATGCAGCAAAAGTTGCGCTCGTTGGTCGCCCGTCTCGCTACGTCGGAAGGGAACTGGCTAGTTCAGGCGAAGTAGGGGGGCGTGGACGAGATTAGCCAAGCGGCCTGGGCAACTAACTTCGCTCGTCGCTACAGCCGATTCAGCCCTTACAGACCCGCGTGCGGAGCCAGGCCGTTGACCCGCGGCCGCTCCCCACGGTTATCCCGCGATGGATCGCATGACCCCTGTCGACACCGCTGCACTGACTGTTTCGCCGTCTGCGCGCACCCGGCCGCTCGAGCCCCGGGTTACGAGCATGGGCTCTTGGCAATGTGGCCCTCGCGTCGCCAGCGGCGCGTTCTGCGATCTCTTCGAAGCTTGGCCTGCGGGCCGCAGGTGCGAATCGCCAGCGCCCTATCTCCTTAAGCTGCTGCGCGAAGAATTCCGCCGCGATTCGTCGGCTCAAGCGATGCTTTCCCGCGAAATGGAAGTGGCGAACTCGGTTACGAATCCGCACCTCATCTCCATTCTCGAGGGACGGCGCGAGGCCGGCCAGAGCTACCTCGTGCTGCCTTACCTCAGGGGCTGCAGCCTGGCCGACGCGTTAGCGGAAGCAGAGCCGCTGCCGCTGCACTTGCTTCTCTGGCTTGCCCGCCAAGCCACCCAAGGACTGCAGGCGTTGCACGAGGCCAACTGGATTCACGGAGACATCAAACCGGCGAATCTGTTCATCTCGCCGCAGGCCCACCTAACGATTCTCGATCTGGGCTTGGCGGAACGAGCGGGACCCATGCAGCAGATCGCCGACCGGCTGGTCCGCGGCACCCCGGCCTACTTAGCTCCCGAAGCGCTCAATCCGCGTGGGAATGTTGATGCCAGGAGCGATCTTTACTCGCTCGGAGCAGTGATCTACGAAATGATCACGCTGCGCCGACTGTTCACGGGCGAATCAACACGCGAAGTCATCGACCAGCAGAGACGCTCGGCGACTCCTGACCCGCGGGCCATGGCTGGAAACATTCCGCGGGCACTGGCTGAGTTGGTGCGAACTCTCTTGGCGAAAGAACCTCTCCGCCGCCCGGAATCCGCCGCCGAGGTGCTCGATCAACTCGTGCGGATCGAGATTCAGGCATTCGCGGAAACCTGGGCGTAAAATGCGAGCGGCTAGCGAGTCGCCGCAGCCAAAGGCGGCTTCGCGCTCGATCCGACCGCCGTGGCCGGCTTCCCTTCCATGAAATGATTGCAGCCGCTGTTGCCTGACACGCGCAACTGATAGTCCAGCAGGTCTTCGTCGATGCACATGCCCATCGTGTGGTCGTGGGCATGGCTCTTCGGTTCGATCTGCCACCACTTGCAGGCCTTACACAATCCCCAATGCTCGCTCGCCATGACACGTCCTCCTCGAAAGGGGTGGATGTTCTGATGAGCCAAGTGAAATGCAAGCGGCGCGCCAAACATTTACGCCGGCGGTCGATTTGGCAACCACCGTGGATGCTCGGCGCCGCGTCCGTCGATGCCGACCGTTAATTCCCGAGCATTCCGCCCGGCAGCGTCCATCACCCGTAGGCTGGGCAACCCGCCGGTCGCGGCTCGACAGAATGCGATCGCACCTCCGTCGGGGGAGGGCGCGCCTCGAAAGTCCCAAACCGGCGGATCACTGGCCGTCAGCCGCTGCGCTTCACCCGTGGCTGGATCAAGCCGCACGAGCTCCGTTCCGCCGCGTGCTTCTTCGGGCAGGAATTCTCGGTTGAAGTGATCGACATCGGGCCGATCGCGCTGATACGCCCAGGGCACGCGCGAGTCGGGGAGCTTGCGCGGAAACACGATGGCCCCATCGGCCGTCCAGGCAGGCACGTTCGAACCGCCGCCGCGCTGCTCAAGGTTGCCGTAGCTCGCGGCGAACCACATTTGCTGCCCGGAAGTCAGCACGCGTAGCTCGGCGCCGTCGGGGCGGCTGACGCAAACGTCCGACCAGTCATGGCCCGGATCGTCGGCGTCGTGGCAATCTTGAAACAGCAGCCATTCCCCATTCGGCGACCAGGCAGGCGCGAAATACAAATGCCCGGCCGCCGCGGCGACCTTCGTGCGGTTGCCGCCTTCGAGGTCCGAGGTCCACACCTGGTAGCCGGCCGACGTGGCCAGGTGGAACGCCAGCCGTTTGCCATCGGGGCTGACGCTCATGCCATACGGAAAACCGTCTTCCGGCTTGGTGAACTCGCGCGCGTCGCTGCCGTCGAAATTCATGCTGTAAATCTGGCCCCCTTCTTTGCGCACGACTTGCACGAGCAAACGGTCGTCGCCCAGCAGCAACTGGGGCGCATAGAAAGGCGCCATACGTCGTTGGTTGGCGATCTCGGTCAGCACGCCGCTGTCGAGATCGTAGATCCACAGATGCGTTGGCGTTTGATGGTAGTAGTCGGCGAAGGGCTTGCCGGGTCCGTCGCGGCGGGGCTCCATGCTCAATAGGAGCACGCGGCGACCGTCGGAAAAGAACCCCGCCGGCTGCCACGTGGCCTGGTCAGGCACGTCGAAGTTCAAGTAGCGCAGGCCTGTGCCGTCGGCGTTGATCAGCCCAGTCTTGCCTTGCGAGGTGAAGAACAGGCGACCAGCACTGCTCGCCGGGTCGGTGGAGACGGCGTGTGCGGGCGAAGTCGCCACACAGCAGGCCGAGGCGATCAAGAATTGCCGACGAGAAACCTTCATAGGAAATTTTTTCTACGCAAAGACCAAGTCAGGGTGGCTGGGGTCGAGCCGACAGGCGAGTCCCCAGTGCGTTCACTGCGAGGTCACCGTGGTTTGCTGGGGGCTCGCAATGCTCGACCCCAGGCACCCGACCAAGGTGATCGCCTTAGGACAGGCGTTCGTCGGGCTACGTAACAATCTCCACCGCCCGCACTTTGCGTGCGAGGGCCAACAAAGCGATCGCGCAAGTGCCGGCCAAGATGCCGGCCGCCCACCACCCGAGTTCCACTTCCTGTGCGTTTTCGGTCAGGCCGAAGAGCAGCTTTCCGACGAAGCGGATGTCTCGCCAGGGATCGAGCAGCTCCCAAGTTTTGTCGCCCGTCGAGCGACTCATCTGCGTGGCCACCGCGCGCAACAACACGAACAAGCTCGCCCAGGTGATCACGATTGGTGCGGCGCGCTGCAGGTAGGCCGAGAGCGCCGTCAGCCAAATGCTGAGCACGACGCACATCACGACCGTATAGCCAACCACCGACGCGGCGACTCGCCAATTGTCGATCCAGTAGTCGAGCGAGCCCGTGAACATGCCGTATTCGAGAAACAGCAGCAGCGCCGGCACGGCCGTCAGCAGCGCGATGATCGCCGAGATCGCCAGCAGCTTGCCGACCACATAGTGGCGGCGGTCGAGCCGGCGCGAAAGATAAAACGGCAGCAGCCCGAGCCGAAAGTCGCCGCCCACCAGCAGACTGCCAGAGAACGCCAAGAGGATCATCACGACCAGACTCTGGCGGTCGATAAATCCCAGGTAGCCGTTTTCTTGCCCGAGCGTGGCCTCGGGGCTGAACCCGAACCGCTCGAGGAACGCCTTCTGCGCATCGGGCGGAATGTCGAACTGAGTGATCGCGTAGATGATTGCCCAGAACAAGAGGAAGTTGAACAGACCGAGCGCGAAGACGAACCAGTAGGCCTTGCGGCGAAACACCTGCGTGAGCGCCACGCGCACGATGGCCAGCGTGGCCATCCAGGGAGAACGCAACTTGCCGTTCCAAGGGCGGTAATGAGCGACATCAATGCCCATGCAATCCGCCCCTCCGCGTTGTAGGGTCCGCTGTGCGGACCAATTCTCGCGCACCCATGCCCACTCTCATCACACACTCTCCGCAGCAGCAGTAGACGCGTTCTCGGTCAATCGAAAGAACAGCCGCTCCAAGTCCTCGCGCTCAAGCCGCAAATGGTCGACCGTGGCCGCCGCTTCCTTGGCAACGGCAAAGAACCGCGCCGTCGGCCAATCGGCCGGCGCCGTGGCATGCACGCGCCCCACAGTCTCGGTTTCCTCGACGCGCACGCCCAACCGCCGCAGAGCCGCCCAATACTCGCCGGCCGGCTCCGCGCAACCCAGTTCGTAGCGTTGCTCGGCCGGCGTGCCGAGTTGCTCGAGCTGGCCATAGCGGATCACGCGCCCCTGGTGCAGGATCACCACTTGATCACACAGCCGCTCGACATCGGGCAGCAAATGCGTACACAAGATCACGCTCTTGCTGGTTTGCTTCGCCAGGTCTTCGATCAACTCGATCATGTCGCGGCGGCCGCGCGGGTCGAGGCCGCCGGTCGGTTCGTCGAGCAGCAGCAACTCAGGATCATGCACAAGCGCCGCGGCCAGCTTCAACCGCTGCAGGTTGCCGAGCGAATACTCCTCGAGCCGGCGATAACGCAATTGCCCCAGGCCGAGGTCGTCGAGCATCTCATGCCCTCGCCGGCGAGCATCGCGCGGCGGCATGCCGTAGAGTTCGCCTGACAGGGCGACGAAGTCGGCGCCGCGGAGCAGCGGCGGCGCGGCCGACGTTTCGGACATGTAGCCCACGCGGCCGCGCAACTGGCGATCGGCCTGATCGAGCGTGCAACCCAAGATCGTGCCGGAGCCGCCGTCGGGCACGAGCAAGCCGAGCAAGATTTTGAGCAGCGTCGATTTGCCGGCCCCGTTGTTGCCAACCAAGCCGATCACCCCCGGCTCGAGCGACAAGTTCACGCCTGATAGCGCCTGCACGCGACCGTAGCGGCGAGAGACGTTTTCGAGGTGAACCAGGGGCATAGGCCAAACGCCAAGAGAGTCGGAAGCCGGTAGGCAACCGATTGTATCGGCGCACCGGTGGGCCCGAAACACGCAGCTCCGCGACGATCTGAACGCGGCCGGCCTTTAGGCCTTCAGCTCATAGCACAGGATCTTCTCGCCTTCGCGGAGCAGCAGCTTGCCGTCAAGGATCACCGGGTGAGACCAACTGGGGCGGTCGCCACTGCCAGGCGTCTTGAAGGAACCGGTCTCCTCCATCTTTTCCGGCGTGGCGCGGACCATGGTCACGGTGCCATCGGCATAGCGGAAGTAGACGTGGCCGTCCGCCGCGACGACGCAGGCCGAGTTGCGGCCCGAGCCACGCGTCTTCCAGACAACGTTGCCCGTCATCAGCTCGGCGCAGAACGGAATGCCTTTATCGTCGGAATCGCCGTAGAGGTAGTCCCCCACGAGCACCACTCCGCCGTGCTTGTTCGCCAGCTCGCGGTTGAGCGGGTAGATCTCTTCCACGGTAACGGCGCCGTCAGCGCCAGGCACCTGCTTGAGCAACGCGCCGCCGCGGCCGTAGCCGGCGGTGAAGAACACCAGATCGCCGCGAACGATGGGCGTGGGAATAACGGCCGTGGTTTGGTCGATGTCGTAGGTCCAGAGCAGCTTGCCATCGTCGGCCCGAACGCCCATGGCGCCGCTGCCCGTGGTCTGCACATAAATCTTGGTTCCGCCGATGTCGGAGATCACGATCGAGGCGTGTCCGGCGCCGCGGTCGCCGGCGCGCGGCGTGGTCCACAGCGTTTCGCCGGTCAGCTTGTTGAGCGCCGCCATGGTGTGCGCCTCGCCGCCCGGGGTGACAACGACCCTGTCGCCGTCGATCAGGGGCGACTCACTGTAACCCCAGCCGTCGGCCTTCTTGCCGCCGAACTCTTGGGCCAGATCCTTCTTCCAGAGTTCCTTGCCGTCGGTGTCAAAACAGAACAGCACGCCCTGGGCGGTGATCGCGTAGACCCGATCACCATCGACGGTCGGAGTGCTGCGCGAGCTTTGCCAGCTCGCCTGACCTTCGTTCCAGGCGGGGCCGGTTTTCGATTTCCAGAGCAGCTTACCGTCGGTCAGGTCGTAGCAGAGCAGATACTCTTCGGGATCGTCGGCCGTGGTGCCGTCGCCCATGGTGTAGATGCGGCCATCAGCGATCGCCAGGCTCGAGTAGCCGCGACCCAGGCCTTCGGCTTCCCACAGCAGCTTCGGACCGTCGGCCGGCCAAGTGGAGAGCAGGCCGGTGTCTGGGGCGACGCCCGTTCTCTCGGGGCCGCGGAAGGTGGGCCAATCGCTGGCCCCTGGGGCCGCCGCTAGCAACGTCGCCGGCGCCGCAATGAACCATGCCCAGGCAAACGACCACACACGACGACGCATAGATCCAACTCCTCGACTCAGTTTCGCAAGTTCCGCAACATTCTAGTGTTCGCCCCTGCGCGGGGCCACGGCCGCTCGGCATAGGGGCTCGCAGCCAGGTAACCCCGCCAGCACGAAAAAAGACCGCAGCAGCACAGGCTAATCGTTTGCCAGCTAATCGCGAGCAGACAGGAACTGCCAAGAAAAAACGTCGTGTCACGGCGGATTTCTCTGGAATCCGCGTTCCCGTTTTGATAGCCTCGAAGGAAGTCATCCCCGGAACAGTTTGGCAAGCCTAGGGGAAAGACTTCCATGCACGTCGAATGGTTCTGTCGGCTGATGGGATCCGAGTTGGGCCCCTTCTCGGGGGCTCAGCTATTGGACATGGCGCGCAAGCACCGGGTAACGCCGGAAGACCTCGTCAAGAAGGGGGCTTTTGGTGAGTGGGTGCCCGCCTATCGCGTGAAGGGGCTCTTTGGCGACGACGCGGTGGGCACCAGCATCCCCGTGAGCGTGCCGACCGGGGCGACCGTTCAGTATCAGAACCACTCCGCGCCCGTGGCCGAAGCTGCCCGCGTGCAGCGGGTTGACTCGCCGAAGCGCGACGAATGGTTCTTCATCGCGGCAGGGCAGAAGTTCGGCCCCATGCCCTTCGAACGCCTGCAGGAACAGATCTCCGCCGGCCGCCTGCACGCCACCGACCGCGTTTGGTCGACGGCCGCGCCCAAATGGTGTGAAGCCCGCCGCGTGCGCGGCCTAACCTTCGACCGCGTGGCCGGCACCGGCAGCTAGGCGTCGTGTCCTATCGCGGCTCGCCGGGGTGCCTGGGGTCGAACGAAGTGAGCCCCCAGCTTTCCGCGTGTTTGGCTCGGCAGCCCCGTCTCTCGCGGCCCCTCTCGGCACGGGCCATAATGGGCGGCACGCTCCCTCCCATCCCCGTCGCCTCGCCGAGTTCGCCTCCATGACGCCGCGCACCGCAATCCTTGCGCTCGCTTGCCTGATCGGTTCCCTCGCCAACGCCCACGGCCAGCAACCTGGCCGCTGGAAAGCCCACGACACCACGCGGCCGAAGCCGGCCGTAGTCACACCGGGGCGACCGAAGCTGCCGGCCGAGCCACCGTCGGACGCGATCGTGCTCTTCGATGGCAAAGACCTCTCCGGTTGGCAAAGCCCCGGAGCGCAGCCGCCGAAATGGATTGTTCGCGATGGTTACATGGAGAGCGTGCCAGAAAGCGGATACTTGAACACTGCGCGAGCCTTTGGCGACGTGCAATTGCACGTCGAGTGGTCGGCCCCCACGCCGCCGCACGGCAAGAGCCAGGAGCGCGGCAACAGCGGCGTCTTTCTGATGGGCCTGTTCGAAGTGCAGGTGCTCGACAACTATCAGAACGACACCTATGCCGACGGTTTCGCCGGCGCGGTCTATGGCCAATACCCACCGCTCGTGAACGCGACGCTTCCGCCAGGTGAGTGGCAGGCGTACGACATCGTGTTTCGCCGCCCACGCTTCAAGCCCGACGGATCGCTCGAGCGCCCCGCGCGGCTCACGGTTCTATTGAACGGCGTGCTCGTGCAAGACAACGTTGAAGCCTGGGGCCCGACGAGTTGGCTGCAGCACCATCCGTACGCCGCGCAGGCAGACAAGCTGCCGCTGTCTTTGCAGGATCATGGCAATCCGGTTCGCTACCGCAACATCTGGTTGCGCGAGCTGCCGGAATGGGACGCAAACAGCCCGCCGGCGGCGAGCGAGCCGGTGGTCAACCTACCGCGGGCAGGCCTGGAGAAATTCGCCGGGAAGTACATGGCTGGCGAAGACAACGTGTACACGATCGAGTTGGGCCCGAAGGGATTGCGAGCAAATTTCTATGGGCCGCTGTTCCTGGAGCTGGTGCCCCATTCGCCGACCGAGTTCTCGCTCCGGCACACGGCCGCCCGGCTCGTGTTCGAACTGGGCCCCGATGGCCAGCCCACCGGCTTCGTCTTTCACATCGGTGGCGACACGCGCCGCGCCGTGCGCGAGAAGTAGGGCAGCCCCGTGCTCATCAAGCAAGCCTTGCTCCCCGGCATTCGCGAGGGGCGAATCACGCTGGCCTTCCGCCGCTGGCGCCGCCCCACCGTGAAGACCGGTGGCACATTGCTCACGGGCGCGGGCCAATTGGCAATCGAAGCAGTCGAGGTGATCAAACCGAGTCAGATCACGCCGCGCGAGGCGTTGCAGGCCGGCTTCGCTTCGCTCCCGGATCTGCTCGCGGAACTCGACCGGCAGGCCGAAGGAACGCTCTATCGAATTCGCTTTCGCTGGCTCGGCGAAGACCCGCGGCTGGCGCTCCGAGACGACAGCGATCTGAGCCCGGCCGAGTGGGAAGAATTGCGAACGCGGCTCGATCGCCTCGACAAGGGGGCGGCGGGGCCGTGGACGCGACGGGTCTTGGAGCTCATCGAGCGGCATCCGGAGCGAAAGGCCGACGATCTGGCCAAGCTGGGCCGCTATGAGAAGGAATGGTTGAAGCTGAACGTGCGGAAGCTCAAAAACCTGGGGCTGACCGAAAGCTTGAACCCCGGCTACCGACTGTCGCCGCGCGGCCAGGCCTACTTGCGGCGAACTTGAGGCCCAGCGAAACCCGCGACGAATTCCGTGCGAAGCCCGTCGGCGTCAACTATCGTGGAAGGTGACCGGCGGCGGCGGAACATCGGCTCGGATCGGTGCGCGGCCGGGGAGGCATCTCTGATTCTTGGGGTACGGGTCCCGTGACTCGCTGCATTAGCCCTCTCCTTTTCTCTCTCTGCTGCGCCGCTGCTTCGGCCGCCTCGGCCGCCGAGTTCTTCGTTTTGCCGGAGGTGCAAAAGGGCACGCCGGTGAGCCTGAGCGATCTCTCGGCCGATGGCTCGGTGGTCGTCGGTTCCACCGGGTTTCTTTCGGGGCAGGCCTTGCGCTGGACGGCCCAGGGAGGCGTTCAGCTCCTCGGAGACCTGCAGACGCCGGCGATCCGCAGCACGGCCCAGGCCGTGTCGAGCGACGGTAAGATCGTTGTCGGCAAAGCCACCGCTGAAGACTCGTCCCCCACGGCGTTCTCTTGGACCAATCTTGCCGGTATGCAGGCTCTGACGCCGCTGCCTGATGGGCAAGCCAGCGGCGCGCAGAACTATCAGGCCACGGGCGTCTCGAATTCCGGCAAGCTCATCGTCGGCCAGTTCGAAATGGGCGTCACCAAGCAGGCCTTCCGCTGGTCGGCGGAGAGCGGCGTTCAACTGCTCGGCGACCTCGAGGGAGGAATGATTTCGAGCGGTGCGACCGACGTGTCGGCCGATGGCCAGAAGCTGGTGGGCTGGGCCACCTCGAGCAAAGGACAGCAAGCCGCTTACTGGACGTCGTCGACTGGCTTTGTTTCACTCGGCGGCTTGTCAGGCGGCGCAGGCACGGGCTTCTTTCCGAGCTTGGCCCAGGGCATCACGCCGAACGGACAAGTGATCGTCGGCCAGGTCGATGGTCCCCGCGGCCAAGAAGCCTTTCGCTGGACGGCCGAGACCGGCATGGTTGGCCTCGGCGATCTCGCGGGCGGCTCTTTCTATAGCGCGGCGGTCGGCGTATCGGCCGACGGGCGCTCGATCGTGGGCCACAGCGTGGTGGCCGGCGCTGGCGGCGCCGATCGCGACGCCGACTTCATCTGGGACCCCGTCCGCGGCATGCGCCCGCTGCTCGACGTGCTCGTGAACGACTACGGACTCGGCGGCGCGGCGACGACGCTCTCCGGACGCCCGCTGAACGTCCGCGGCATCTCCGACGACGGCCTCACCATCTTGGGCGACAACTGGATCGCCGACCTGCACGGCAGCTTCGTGCCAGGGGACGCCAACTTCGATGGCCGCGTCGATCTCAACGACTTCGGCGTGCTCAAGGCCAACTTCGCCTCGGGAAAATACCGCAACCAAGGCGACTTCGACGCCGACGGCCAAGTCACACTCAGCGACTTTGGCGTGCTCAAGGCAAACTTTGGCAAGACGAGCGCGGTGGCCGTGCCGGAGCCTTCTGGCTTGTTGCTGTCTTTGGCGGCGAGCGGCGCTGTGGGCATCGCACGCTTCGCGCGGCGCCGCTTGCGGTACGCCGCAAGCTGAAGGCTTGCTACCTATCTAGCGTTTTGCATCTCGAAGGGATGCCAGAGGGACAGCCGATCGGTTCTGCCACCCCGTTGGGGTGGAATGCTCGATTTCGCGTAGATTCCGGGGGTAGCGGCTGAGCGCCGCGACCCCCGGCTACACTCTGGCAACCCGCCAGGTTGCAATGCACCTTCTGCGCCGCGGGTTAGTCGCGGGGCGACTCGAACTTCACGCTGTCCGCGAAGCCTAAATCTCCACGTGCATCACGCCGCCCACTTCGTCGAAGTGGCCGATCTTGAGCAGCACGCCGTTCGAGCCAGGCAGCTCGGCCACGAAGGCGGGGTCGCAGACCACGATTGGCGGCGTGCTGAACATCAAGGCCAGTGTGGCCACGTGGTAGCCGACAATCGCCAGGCTCATGAACCACGGCACCGTGCCGGCGGCCATCGCCAGCAACTGCCGCCGCTGCGTTTGCGAAACCTCTTTCTCGAGGCAGTACTGCTCGATCACATCGGTCCGGTTGGGCGCGCTCGTCAGCGCCAGCATGTCGTTGAACGTGCACGTGTTCGTGCGGCACTTGCCGTGGGTCTTGGCGGCCTTGAGGGCCAGTTTCCGCCGTTGGAAGTCGAGCCGAGCCTGCATCGCATCGATCGCCTTCTTCCGCCGCGCCATCACGTAGTTCATTACGCCGCGCGGCAAGGCCAGGCCGAAGTTCGCCGCCGCTACGGCCGCCTGCAGGGGCCGGCGATAGAGCGACAGTGTGAGGTATTTGGCGAACACCTCGTCCTGCACCTTGGCGATCGCGGCCGACAGATCTTCACCCGTGGTCAGCAGCAGGTCGTTGCCCACCTCGACGCAGAGAGGCTTGAGGTAGTAGACCTTGGTGCCTGGCTTATTGGCCGGTCCACTCAGAAACTCATCGAGCCTGGTCTGCACGCACGCCGGGATGGTGTCGGTGATCTTGTCGAAGTCTTTTTGCTCGGTCACGGTGACGAAGAACCGCCCCTTCGGCAGGCGGATCGAGGCCTCGAACAGGTCGAGCTCGCGGACCTGCGTGAAGTCGGCGCGGTGCTTCTTCTCGACGGCGGCCCAGCGCTTCGCCCGGCCGGCAAAGGGGGGCGTCTCCTGCAACATGCTCTCGGCCAAGGCGTTGGCCTCGTCCTTGGGCGGCACCCAGACTGGGTCGCCAGCCCAAGCGCCGAAGGGCTTGAGCTCTTGTTCGAGGGTGAACGGTTCGGCCGTCGACGGATCGACGAGCGAAGGGAACACTTGGTTCAGTGCGCTTGCTAAAGGCGCAGTACGTTCGATAGTCCTAGGCATGCCTTTTCTCCACAAGGAAACGCAATGCCAAGCTCAGCAACGGTTCTCGAGCACCGTGCTCAAAAGTTCCTTGCTAAGACTCGGATTCAACGCAGTGCACGGAAAGAGCTTTCGCCATTCGCCCGCAAATCTTGTCGGAGCCGTGTGCGCGAAGCTAAGCAGGTTTGGGCCGAACAGCCAATGAGAAGACGCCTTTTCGTCCGCTAGCCGCATTTCTAGCTGCACCGGGCAGCGCGAGTCAAGAAAAGCGTTTCCTGGCTTTGCGGTTAGAGTCTGCTTTCACGGCTGCATTGCACCAACGAAGCGACAGGCGCGCGGTTGGCCTGCACAAACCGCATGGCTCACCCGAAAGGGTGGAAAGAGAGACCGCCGGCAAGCTCGGGAGCAATCGGCGGTTATTCGGCCGCGGGGTCGCGATACCAAACATCGCAGACGGGCTTGGGCCGGCCGTCAGCGTCGAAAAGTCCGCCGCAGGGCCACTCGTGTGGCGCGGCGTCGCTTACCTGACCGTAGTAGACGGCACGGACTTCGGGGCGAGCCTCGAGCGCGGCCACCAGCCGCCCCACCCACTCGGCCTGTGCCTCAGGCGACGTGCCGCCTGCTGCCTGAAGGTCAATTACCTCAGAAGCCCGGCTCGCCAACGGATCGATTTCGTCGCTGCTGGGCGCGACGAGCGTGATCTCCAGCGGCAGCCCCATGCACGACCAGCGGTCGAGATGCCGCTCGAGTTCCACCGGATCGCGCGGCCAGGTGCCCCCCGGGTGATAGCCGAGGTTGATCTCGAGTTCGAGGGCCGAAAGCCCTAGGTCGGCTCGCACCAGGGCATCGGCAAAGTATAGCGGCGAGATCTTGGCCGGCCGCCAGGTGATGAACTCGCCCCAGGGCTGATCGAACACCACCGACACCTCGGCCGGCTCCGGCGCCGAGTGGCGCGCACATTCAAAGGCCCTCAGGCCCAGCCGCAGCTTCTGTTCTTCGCCCAGGCCGCAGAGGTCGGCCGTGTGCGTGGTGCGGCCGACGGCCTTCCAAGACATGATTTGATCGCGATAGCGCTCGACTGCTTCGCTTACATAAAACTCGATGCGATCGAGCCAGCGGCTCTGATCCGCCGCTCCGTCGGTGAGCCAACCCGGCAAGCGCGCCAACTCCAACTCTACGAGCGGTCCGGCACAGGGCCGGAAGTCGTGTTCCGCACACCAAGCCAGTTGGCGCTCGACGCTCGCCCAAGCGAACTCGTCGGCCGCGGCCTCGATCGCCGACCAATCGAAGGCGATCACCGCAGTGTCGAACATCGACCTCAAGGCGTCGGCCTGGGCCTCGGTCGGCAAGACTCCGCCCAAGCGGAAGCCACGCGTCCCACGGGTGGCCGGCTTCTTCAGCCGCGCGTCGGCGGCCGCTCGGGCTAGGCTGTCGCCCGCTTGGAGCGCGCGGACGATTGCTTCTTGGGCAAGCTCGGCGGCATTGGGCGCGAAGGATTCGCAACACCCCGCGGCTGCAAGCCGCGCGTGAGCCTGATGCAGTTCGTGCTCGGCCGACTCCGGCACGGGCACGTTGCGGGCCTCGAGCGATGCCCGATACTCGCGCATACGGCCGATGGTTCCGCGGGCCAGTTCGAGGAGTAGATAGTAGGGCCGAGTCCGCTCCATGAGCGTGGCGGTCGACAACACGAGCGGCCCACGCCCCGGCACGTTCCACAGCACCTGCAGACGCGCCGAATCACACTCTGCGCGCTCCACGACCAGCGTGGCGCCTTCACGTCGCCGACCCGCGCGACAAGGAACTCCGTCGAATCCCGCCACGTAACCGCAGGACGCCAGGCAGTCGGTCGCCTGATCGTGGCCATTGGGAACGAGAAACCGGAGTTGGCCCATGGGAGAAAGGTCGGCGCGGGATCGAGGATTGCCTAAGAAAAGTCGAAAAGCAAACGCTGCGCCAACCATGACAGCATGCCGTCAAAAGCCTAGCCTGCCGGGAGTCTACCGGCCAGCGACCTTTGCGACAACCAATTGGCTCGCCCATGGACGATGGGAGAACCGATTCCGGACGGCCAATGCCCGTTGAACCTAACTTAACTCTACGCCTGCCCTTGCGTTCAGGCAAACAGGGGGTTCCCTAGGTCGCTGTCAGCCAACACTTCGGCACGCGAGAGGCGCGTGGCGATCATGCGGTTTTTCCGCTCCGGGGGAAGCGGCATAGAATCGCGCGGTTCTGGGCGAGAAGCGACGGCAAGGCTGGCCGATTGGCCTGCCAGCGGGCCGTTTGCGAGGTCATTGGTCCGTCGCATGGCGTGGTTACACTGAAGTTTGGGCAGTAGCGGTTCAAGTAGGCATGAGCGGAACGGAATATGGCGTTCGGCCGAGGGCATCGTGCGGGACTGGGCATCGGCGCGTTGCTCGCTGCGACGCTGATGTCGACACCTGCGCGGGCCGAGGAAGCCGTCGATCTGGCGGCCACGCGTGCCGAGCAAACCAGAACCTTTGCCGACGACCTCGCGGCACTGGCCGACTGGGCCGCCAAGCAAGGTCTGGCCGAGCAAGCACAGCGAACGCGCGCTTGGCAACCCACAGCGTCGGCCGGTCGGCAGATTCTCTACCTCGTGTCGGAGGGGCCTCCTCCGGCGGCGGCGAAGGATGAGCCTGCGGCGGCCGCCCAGTGGCGAACCAGATTCGAGCAGCTCCGCAACGAGCACAGCGCGAAGCTCGTGGCCCTCATGGATCAGGCGGCCAAGCAGCGACAGTTCGCGCTGGCCTATGAGTTGGCCCATCAGGCCTGCCGTGAGAATCCGGCCGACGAGCGGCTGCGCAAATTGCTCGGGTATCAGAAATACGAAGACGCCTGGTATCGCCCTTGGACGATTCGCAAACTCAAGGCAGGCAGCGTCTGGCGCGATGAGTTGGGCTGGGTGCTCTCCTCGCATCTGGAAAAGGTCGACGCCGGGCAGCGTTACTTTCAAGGCCGCTGGCTCAGCCCTGCGGATGAGGCGCAACGTCGAAAGGAAATCGACAAGGGCTGGCAGGTTGGCGCCGAGCACTACACGGTGACCACCAACTTGAATCAGCGGTCCGCCGTGGCCCTGGCCGAGCGGCTCGAGAAGTTTCAAGCAGCCTGGCGACAGCTCTTCGTCGGCTATCTGGCAACCGACAAGGAGTTGTCGGCCATGTTCGCCTCGGGGCGGCCGCTGCGACAAACGAGCCAGCAGCACAAAGTCATCTACTTCGCCACGCGCGAGCAATACAACGAGGCCCTGCGACAACTCCAGCCCCGGATCGACATTACCCTCGGCATCTACTTCGACACGCTGCGCCAGTGCTACTTCTTCGCCGGCGACGAGCAGGACGCGGGCACCCTCTTTCATGAGGCGGCCCACCAACTGTTTCAGGAAACTCGCCCCGTAGCGGCGGGCGTCGGCCGCGCACACAACTTTTGGGCCCTCGAGGGCGTTGCCTGTTATCTCGAGTCGATTGAAGAAGGCCCCGATTGGATTGCCGTGGGGGGCCGCGATGCGGGACGCATGCCGGCTGCCAGGCAGCGGCTGCTCGTCGACAACAACTACCTGCCCTTGGCGGAACTGACGGCCCTGGGCCTAACCTCGCTTCAGGAGCATGCCGATTTGCCCCGGCTCTATACCGAGTCGGCGGGGCTGGCCACCTTCTTCATGCAGGCTGAGCAGGGACGCTATCGAGAGCCTTGGGTGCGCTATCTGACGGCGATCTACACCGGCCGCGCCACGCCGACGACGCTCGCCGAACTGACTGACCAGAGCTACGAAGAGCTCGACCGGCAGTATCGAGCGTTCTTGGAGAAGATGGGGCCGCCGTGAGGATTCTCTGAAGGGGTCCACGTCGCAACGCGCTCTAGTCAGCGTCAGCGGACTACGTGCCGGATGCTGGCTGGAATCGCTTGAGCGCGAGTCCTCCCAAGACCAGAAACACGACGAGAACCCCGAGCTGCGCGACCGCGAACGGCGGCTCATTCTGATGGGGCGCGACGGCCTTGAGTTGCGGCAGCTTGAGGAACGCCTGCACGATGAGCACGAACACGTTCAGGTAGAACGCGAAGAGCGCAGTGACGACATAGGCCTTCACCCACACTCCCGCGAACGGCCGTCGTGAGCGAGCGTAGATCGCAATCGGCAGCACGACGAGCGAGATGATCGCCAGCGCATGCGCGGGCAAGAAACCGTTGAACGGGAACATGAATCCGGTCACGCTCGTCGCGACCGTGGTCCAGAGAAAGATCTTCGTCCAGCGGTCGAGCCGCTCGTTGTGCAGCATGCCATCGAGCACAAACAGCCCCGCGGCGAGCGCGACCAAACTAATCGCCACGTGAACGAAGGTGATGAGCGCCAGGTAGATCATGGAATGCAGGTCTCGAGAGCGTCGGCAACAAAAGGCCCCAGCAAACGAGCGGCCTATAAGCCGCCCGTGAGGTAGAGCGTTTCGCCGGTCATCCACTCGGAGTCCGACGAGGCAAGGAACACCACACCAGGCGCGATCTGCTCGGGCCGCCCCACGCGTCCCAGACTGGCTGGCGGCGTTTGGCCCGGCTGCACGAACCCCGCGGCGTGCGTCCCCTCGGTTTCGATCAGCCCCGGATTGATCGAGTTGACGCGAATCTTGCGCGGCGCGAGTTCTTTGGCGAACGTGCGCGTGAGCCCATCGACCGCCGACTTCGTGGCATTGTAGACGGCGATGCCTGGCGGCGAGAGCGTGCTGACGACGGAGCTGACGTTTACGATCGCTCCGCCCTCGGGCCCGAAAAGCGGCAGTGCAGTTTGCGTGGCGAGGATCACCCCTAAAACGTTCAGATCGAATTGGCGATGAAAGTTCTCTTCGGTGATCTGTCCGAGCGCTGCCGGCACATAGATGCCGGCGTTGTTGACGAGCACGTCGAGGCGGCCAAAGGCCCGGCGTGTTTCCTCGAACAGGCGATCGATGTCGGTCTGTTGCGAAACGTTGGCCTGCACGGCGAACGCGCGGCCGCCCGGCGAAGTGATGGCCGAAACAACGCGGTCGGCGTCGGCGCGGCTCGACGCGTAGTTCACGACCACGTCGGCGCCCTCAGCGGCCAGCGCCTTGGCGATCGCCGCGCCGATCCCTTTCGACGCCCCTGTGACGACCGCCACTTTGCCAGCCAGCTTGGGCATCCGAGGTCCTTTTGAGTTGCGAGTCTGGAGAAACAGGTCGGGTACGGGCGCCCCCTCGGCCGCCGGGTTGCCGACGGCGACAGGGCGCTCATAATCATGACGGACATCATGAAAGCGGCAGCATGAAAGACCCCAGTCGCCTTGTCAAGCGGCCCTCGCCGTCAAGCGGAGCAGCACATGAAAGTCACCCGGCAGCAGGCCGAGGAGCATCGTCAGCAGATTGTCGAAACCGCGGCCCAGCGATTTCGCGCCCGAGGGTATGACGGCGTGGCGATCGCCGAGATCATGGCCGCGGCCGGCCTCACGCACGGCGGCTTCTACGGGCATTTCGAATCAAAGGATGATTTGCTGGCCCAGGCGTGTGAGTGCGCCTTCGCCGAAAAGGCCACCATGTGGCGGCGCATTTTTCAGCGCTCGGCGGGCGAGCGGTTGTCTGTCGTCGCCAAGCGTTATTTGAACGAAGCTCACGAGCGCGATCCGGGGCAAGGTTGCCCGCTCCCGGCTTTGGCGGCCGATGCCGCGCGGCAGCGGGGGCCCGTGCGCCGGGCGTTTACCAAGGGCTTTCGCGCACTGATCGAAGTGCTTACGCACGGCGTGGGGCGCTCCGCGACGATTGAAAGAGAACGGGCGATCGTCGCCTGGTCGACGCTGACAGGTGCGATGATGCTGGCTCGTGCCGTGGACGATCCCCAACTCGCCAAGGAGATTTTGGCGGCGGCGGCCGGGAGCCTCGAGCGGCCTACGACCTGATCTCGCGAACATACCGCAGGCCATTGCTAGCCGGCGGGGCTTGCCCGTAGATTTGCGGGTTTGACCCTCCGCCCTCCCGCCGCCGGCCGTTTCATGCCTGTCGAGCCGATCGACCTTCGCCGCCTTAAAGTCTTCCCCCTCGCGCAGCGTCATCACCTGACGCGGGCCGACGAGATCTTGCTCGATCCCGCGGGGGCCCCGCGTCCCTGTAGCGAGGCCAATCTAACCCTCATCCGCGAGTGCGCGGCCCGCGTGCGCGCAGCTCGCGAGCGGAAGGCCTCGGTCATGCTGATCTACGGCGCTCATCTGCTCCGCAACGGCGCGGCGCAGATCTTGGAGCGCATGATGGACGCCGATTGGCTGACGCACCTGGCGACCAACGGCGCCGGCACGATCCACGACTGGGAATACGCCTGGTTCGGCGCGTCGACCGAAAGCGTCGAGATGAACGTCGCCACCGGCACGTTCGGCACGTGGCACGAAACGGCCAGCAACATCCACCTGGCGATCATGTCGGGCGCACTAGACGGCCTGGGCTACGGCCGTTCGCTCGGCCGGCTGATCCACGAAGATGGCGTCACCTTGCCGACGACCGAGGCCTTGGCCGCCGCGATCGCCGCGGAGCCGGCTCACCCGCTCACGGCCGCCCGGGCCGATCTGCTGCAAGCGATGCGGAACCAAGGCTGGCCGGCAGGACGGATCGCCATCGAACATCGCTGGAAGCAAGCTTCGATTCTGGCGCAAGCCTACAAGCACGGCGTGCCGGTGACGGTTCACCCCGGCATCGGCTACGACATCATCTCCAATCACTCGGTGTTCAGCGGCTCGGTCATCGGCCGCGGCGCCGAGCTCGACTTCAAGCTCTTCGGCGGCTCGGTGGCCAATCTCGAAGGGGGCGTGGTGCTTTCGGTCGGCTCGGCCATCATGGGTCCGCAGGTGTTCGAAAAGAGCATGAGCTGCGTGAACAACCTGCGGCTGCAGGAAGGCAAGCCAGTGCTCAAGGACCTGACGATCTTCGTTGTCGACTTGCAAGACGGCGGCGGCTGGGACTGGACGCAGGGCGAGCCGCCCAAATCGAACCCGGCCTACTACCTGCGATTTTGCAAAAGCTACTCGCGCATGGGCGGCGCGATGCACTACCTGCAGTGCGACAACGCCACCTTCATCCAACGGCTGCACGGCGAGTTGGCCGGGAACTAATTTCGTTGCCGGGGCCTCGCGAGTTCGCGTAGGTTCGCCGCGCGCGCCTAACTGGCCGCGAGCAAGCCTAATCTCACGGGCCTGAGAAGCCGCGGCGACAACCGCCTCGAGTTCGCCTCGCGTCGGTTGAGCGACGAGGCGCTGGCCAATCTATCGAAGCACCTGGAAAGGTCGTCGCGGGTGATCATCTCCTTCGACGGAAAAGTGGGCTACGGATTCGAGCAAGGCGTCAAGAGCACCGGCTATCAGCTTTTTCACGAACCGTGGTGATCTGTGGCAGCCGAGATCGTTCTCTACAGGAACGACCTGGCGATGATGAACCCCCAAAACGCCGCCACGAGCAGCAGAAATCCGGCGATGGGAAACACAACGCCCAGGATGACAAGATCGGTGCAAGATCGTCTGCAAACCACGCCGACTCCGACCCCGATTAGGCTCATGCCGAAGCACCAGACGCCCCAGGCCACGTCGTCTTGCAGATTGGTCCGAGGGTTCCTCGTCTCCAAATACGTGCCAGCCAGCATGGTCGCCACGCCCAGCGCGATGACTGCACAGCCGCGTGATGTTGTCGACAATGGAGGCATTCTTTAGCCGTACGAAGCTGGTGGGGGGAATCCGCCGTCGTGCGCCTTAGTTGACCGGCAAAGGCGAAGCTCGAGGCGACTGCAGATCAACCGCAGCCGTGCCTGGTGCGCAACAGGGCGCGGTGAAAAAACCGTGGCGGATCGCGGTCTAGCGAACAACTTGGAAGCCCGACGGCCACAGCACCTCGATCACCCACGCGGCGCGAACATGATCACCGCCATGCCGGCCAGGCAGAGCGATACGCCGAAAAAGTCCCAGCGCGAGGGCCGTACGCCGTCAACGGCCCAGAGCCAGGCCAGCGCCACGGTCACGTAAACGCCGCCGTACGCTGCGTAGGTGCGCCCCGCGGCCGTGGGGTGGAGCGTCAGCAGCCAAGCGAAGGCCGCCAGCGCCAAGCAGGCTGGCGCGAGCAGCCAGGCCGAGCCGGCGCGCTTGAGCCACAAATAGGGGAGATAGCAGCCAACGATTTCGGCGAGCGCCGTGAGCACGAACAGGGCAAACGTCTTCATGGCTTCAGCATAACGGCGAAGCGGGCGGCGCGTTGGTTCGCAGGTCCATCAAGCCGTGGAGCCCTAGGTGGCGGCCCCGGCGCGGGTGATTTACACTAGGCCTGCCTGCCCGTCCCGACCTTGGGGACGCTCCTACCCTGCCTGATTCGTTCGTCCACTTGTGAGCCGGCCGCCATGCTTCGCCTCTTCGCTGCGCTGACCGTGTTTGTTCTGGCCCTGCCCACGGCCTGGGCCGCAGACCCCGTGCGTGTTCTGCCTGAAGGCGAACTGCCGGCCGATGCACGGCTGGGCGCTCTCAAGGATCTCGACGGCTACTTCCCCTTCACCCCTTCTCGTTCGCCCGCGGAATGGCAGAAGCGGGCGGAACAGGTGCGCCGGCAGATCTTAGTGTCGCAGGGATTGTGGCCGCTGCCGGAGAAGACGCCGGCCAACGCCGTGGTGCATGGCCTGGTCGACCGCGGCGACTACACGGTGGAGCGAGTGTACTTCGAGAGCGTGCCGGGACATTTCGTCACCGGCAGCTTGTATCGCCCCAAGGGGCGCGAGGGACGCCGGCCCACGGTGATGTTCCCACACGGCCACTGGGCAAACGGCCGCTTTCACGAGCAGAATCCCAAGACGCTTCGCCAAGAGCTCTTTAGCGGGGCCGAGCGCTTCGAGCGCGGCGGGCGCACGCTGCTCCAGGCAGGCTGCGTGCAGCTCGCGCGGATGGGTTGCATCGTGTTTCACTACGACACACTCGGCAACGCCGACAGTCAGCAGCTCCAGCACCGGCCGAATCCCGAAATCCGCCCGCACATGAACACGCGGGAGAACTGGGGTTATTTCAGCCCGCAAGCAGAGCTGCGGCTGCAGAACATGATGGGCCTGCAGACCTACAACTCGCTGCGCGCGCTCGACTGGTTGACGAGCCTGCCGGATGTGGACCCGAGCAAGATCGGCGTCACCGGCGCGAGCGGCGGCGGCACGCAGACGTTTATCCTGGGCGCCATCGATCCGCGGCCGGCCGCGATCTTTCCGGCGGTCATGGTGTCGACGGCCATGCAAGGGGGCTGCACTTGCGAGAACGCCCCGCTGCTGCGAGTGGGAACGGGCAACGTGGAGTTCGCGGCCCTGTTTGCCCCCAAGCCCTTGGGCATGACCGGGGCCGACGACTGGACGAAGGAGATCGCCACCAAGGGGCTGCCTGAGTTGCAGCACCACTACGCCATGCTCGGCGCGCCCGATCATGTGCAGGCCTGGCCGCTGCTACAGTTCGGCCACAATTTGAACTACGTCAGCCGCGGGCTCGTGTACTCGTGGTTCAACAAGCATTTGGGCTTGGGCCAAGCAGAGCCGATCGTGGCCGAGGACTATGAGCCGCTCTCGATCGCCGAGATGACCGTGTGGGACGCCGCCCATCCTGCGCCGCCGGGCGGAGACGATTACGAACGCTCGCTGCTCCGCGAACTGACAGCCGCGTCCGATCGGCAAATCGCAGCGCTCACGCCTACCGACGCTGAGTCGCTCGAGGAGTATCGCCGTGTGGTGGGGGGCGCGCTCGAGTCGATGATTGGCCGTGGGCTGCCCAAGGCCGGCGAAGTGGCCTTCGATCTCAAGGAGAAGATCGACCGCGGCTCGTATTGGTTCTTCAAAGGCCTCGTGAAGAACCCGGCGGCCGGCGAATCGCTGCCGACGGTGTTCTTGCACCCCAAGGATTGGAGCACCAAGGAAGTGGTGATCTGGCTCGACGGACGCGGCAAGCAGGGGCTGTTTGGGGCCAGCGGCGAGCCGAACGAGCAGGTGGCGAAGCTGCTCGCCGGGGGCTACGCCGTGACGGGCATCGACCTGCTCTATCAGGGAGAGTTTCTGAAGGATGGCCCGCTCGAGCAGACGCGCGAGGTCGGCCAGCCCGAGGAATACGGCAAGCAGTACGCCGGTTACACCTTTGGCTACAATCCGTCGCTGTTCGCCCAGCGCGTGCGCGACGTGCTGGGCCTGGTGTCGTATGTGATCGACAACGAGCACGAGCCCGAGGGGGTCGTGATCGTGGGGACGGAAGGAGCGGCGCCCATCGCAATTGCCGCTGCGGCGTTGGCGGGCGAGGCGGTGGATCGCGTAGCCGCGGACACGCGCGGCTTCCGCTTCGCTCAACTCGAGCGGACGAACCACCCCGACTTTCTGCCGGGCGCGGTGAAGTACGGGGATTTGCCCGGCTTCGCGGCGCTACTGGCAGGCAAGCCGCTCTGGCTGGCGGGAGAAGTGCCAGGGTTGCCCCCGGTTATCGCGGCTGCCTACAAAGCGGCAGGCTTTGGAGTCGCGCCCAAGCTGGGCGAGTCGGCCGGCCTGGTGGACTGGATTGTGTCGCGAAAGTGACAATCGCCCGCGACACTTGGTACAGCCTTGGCGCCGCACAGCTTCATTAACCCCCCGTCAACGACGGGGGGACTTCGCCGGTCGTAGCGGCACAAACCGTAACCGTTGGATATCGCGCTCTGGGGAGATACCGCGAGCCCCGGCCGATGTCCGCTCACCGTCTGCCCCCGGCGACTCGCCGGGGGCTAATAGAGCGACAGAGCAGCGCTGTGATTTCGCGGCGGCCGAGGCCCTGGCGCCACGGGACCACCGTTTTTCCCCGTAAGGGAAACGAGCATTCCCACTGCGCCTCGAGCTTGGCAAGCTCGGCATCGATCCACTGGCCGAAGGCAGCATAGTGCTCGTCGGCGGCAGGGGTCAAAACCGGGGCCGCGGGGGCCTCGAGGGTCTGCAGCGAAGATAGCTTCTCGGTGTTTTCCATGGTTCAGCCGCCTCGAAAAGAGAGCCTGTTCCGGTGACAAATCCGAGCTCTGTTCAAGCTCGTTTTGCCGTTGGTCCTGGCTAAGTACAAATACCGTGCCACGACCTTGAGCCCACTACCATTCTAGACACGTTCGGGCCGAAAGGGTTCGCTCGAAAACGTGTAGAGATGGGCTGTTTCGTCTACGGCCCAAATCGAAAAACAGTTCGCAGGCGACCCATGGTAATTCGCCCGAACGCTTGAACCTTTGGCAGTACTGTTGCCAAATGTGGCAGACTAGCGCTTTTCTGCATCATTCCTCTTCCGGTGCCGCTTCTTCGGCCGTGTCGCGACCCCTGCGACCGGCACGCCGGGAGCGTCCCTCCTCGCGGCCGCGGGGAGCCTTGAGCTCGTCGGTATCGAGAAAGCCGTCGCCGTTCTTGTCGATCTGCTCGAACTGGCGTTTGAGAGCCGACGGCGCCTCGTCCTCCGAAAGCTTGCCATCACCATCCTTGTCGGCCTGCAGGTAGCGTTTCACGAGTCGCTCTGAAGCGGTCGCGGCGGCCGTCGCCCGGCGATCGCTAGCAGCGACCGCTGGCCCTGCAGCAGGGCCCAGCTCCGCTTGCGACACGGCGCCGTCTCCATTGGCGTCGAGCTTGCGCAGGGTGACCGGCGCCGCATCGATTTCGGCCGCCGAGAGCGAGCCGTCGCCATCGAGGTCGAGCGCCGCGAACAAGGGGTTCGTCTGGCTCGCGGCCCGCATGTTGTTTTGCATCTGGGTGGCCACGCCTGAGATCCTGCCGCGGATGAGCTGCCAGCCGGACGTGAATTCTTGCCCATCGATGCTCCGGTCGCGGTTGCGGTCGAGCCGCTCGAATACCGCGCCAAAAACCTGGCGATCGGCCGGGTTCAATTCGTTCATGGTGATCGAGCCGTCTCGATCGCGGTCGAGGCGGGCGAAAACCATCTGCGGCGTCATCATCGCCGTGGGGTCGATGTTGCCCGGCCCGATGTCAGGGGGCTGATTGGCGGCTTCCTCGGCGCGCTTCTTTTTGTCCTCCTCCAAGGCGGCGGTGAACTCTTCGAGGCTCAGTCCCCGGTCGTTGTTCTTGTCGCCGTTGCGCACCAGGCGATTCACCGTGGGGCGGTTCTTGCCTGTGGCCTCCGAAGGGATCAACTGGCCGTCCTTGTTCTTGTCGAGCTGCTCGAAGAGCTTCTGCGGGTCCGTCTCGTCGAAATCTTCGTCCTGGGCAAAGACCTGGGCCGCCAGCGGGAGGGCCACCAACAAACTGCCAACGGCCAATTTCCAGCGCAGGTTCATGGTCTCTGTCCTTCCGTTCCGGGCGTGAGGAGAGGGCGTTGCCGTGAACCTCCTTCGGCTCGGGCCGAAAGCTTCGCGCAACGTCATTGGGATCGCCGAACCCGCAGGCCCAGGCGTACTTCCATCCTAACGTGCCCAGATGGCAGCGTCACCCTGCTCGGCGGGGGCGGCCGGGCGGTCGGACCACGGGAAAACGAGGCCTGAAACCACGGCCCCTCTCAAACGATCGTGGGAAGTCTCCGCCTACTCCTTCGTCTCCGCCAGAATCTTCTGATACGCCTCCCTGGCAGCGTCGAAGGCGGCCTTGGCTGCGGCCTGTTCGGCGGGGCGGATGCCTTGGGTCTTTTGCTTCCAGCAGACATCGACCGCGTCGAGGCACCACTGGGCGCTAGCCTTGCTGGCCCGGATCGGCTGGCCGTCGATCTCCACGAACACGGGGTTCGTGTGCGCGGCGGGGAATACCCGCACCGCCACCCAGCTTGATTGCTTCGGAGTGTAGCCGAATTCCAGCTCGTTGAGCTTGCCGTTGGCCTCGACGAGTCTCTTCTCCACCACCTCGCCGTTAACGATCAGTTCCACCGGCACCTGACGCGTATCGCCCACGCGGGCACGCTCGACGTGCCAGTAAGGCTGCGTCGACAGCGGCTTGCTGCGAATGTCGTCGCGAGGCTGTTCGTCGAGCAGGGCCGCGGCCTTGACTTTGACCTTGAGCGGTTCACCCTGCTTCGATGCAAGAAAGCTCGCTCGTCCCTTTTCGCCTGGCTCGCCGACGCCGAGGCCATTGACCGAGAAGTCGAGCAAGTGAGTGAGCCCATCGCAGCAGTAACTGCGACCGTCCTTGATGCCCAGGGCCCACTGGTCGTAGTCGAGCGGCTTGTCCTTGGGGAGCTTCACATAGGCGCGGCCCAGGCCGACCCGTTCGCCATAGATGCAGGGGAAGTCGGTCTCGCCGCTGATGCGGGCGGTGTAGCCGCAGTTGAGCGTGTGGTACCAGATGTTCAACTCCCACACGATCGGCGTGTCGACCGCCGAGATGAAGTCGCAAGCGCCATGCACCACGTCGACGATGTACTCGTTCGCGCCGATCCCGTCGAACGGAGGCATCTCGAGATTCGGCAGCTTGTCGCTTTCGACGGCCAGGCCCCAGCCGCTATGCGAGAAGCCGACGATGCCTCCCTGTTTCTGGCCCCACTGCAGGATCGGCAGGTCCCAGCTCGGCCAATCCTCGATCACTTTCGTGTCGGGATAGTCGTCTTCGGTCAGCCGCAGCAAACACAAGTGCCCGCAGTGCTGGCTGGGGAAGCCGGAAACCTCGACATCGTAGCGCATCAAGTGATTGGGCTGCGAGAGCTTGCTCACCTGGCCTTCGAAGTACTGCTTCTGGAAGTACCAGCACGGGCCCCAGGAGAGCACGCAGCCGATGTTCAGATCTTCGCCCAGAATATGCCGCATCATGTCGGTGGGCTGCACCCCTTCGGCGGGCGACTCGTAATGGGCGCATCCCGCGGCATGCACATGGTGATCTCCGGAAAACCAACCATGGTCGCGGAGCTTGATCCACCGCGCCAAGCGAAACGCCTCGCGATGGCTCACCGCGTCTGGCACCTGGATCTTACGCTTGAGAATGTGGTATTCCGGTCCGCGGGTATACGTGACCTCGTACTCGCCCGGCGGCAGCATCACCGATTCGCCGCTATGCCGGTAGACCTGCGTGTGGAAGAACAGATCGGGCGCGAGCCGGCGCGTGAGCAGCGGATAGATGCGGCCCTGAGCGTCGCGGAAGATGAACTGGCCGGTGGTAGGTTGGCCGTCGTCGTCGATGATGTCGAGCACCACCTCGACCGAGGGCCGCACGTTGAACAACACGTTGAGCTCGTTGCGGAAGCCCAGGTCTTGAGTGCCTTGGCCAACGTCGAAGGCGAGCTTGGCTTCGCGGCGGCCGACTTCGCGGCTGTAGAGTTGCAGCACGCGATACTCGACCGGCAAGCCCGACAGCCGCTCGTTGAGCGGCTGCTTGTCGTAGCTCTCGAGTTCGAGCCAGCGATCGCCAACGTCCTGCGGCTTGATCGTGACCTTAGGGTCAGGGCTGCCAGAAGAACGCGTCACCAGCGGCGCAGCATTCGGGCTATTCACGCGAAGCTTGGCCGTGACGCCGGCTTCGTTGTGAACCTTGACGAGAAACACCTGCCAACCCTGGTGGATCAGGTTCGGCTGAGCAGGCCCGGCGGCCACCTTCACCCGGCTCTCGGGATTGACGTTCACCGCGGCCAGGCAGAGCGGATCGAGCAATGCCTGGATGGCGGCCACGGCTTTGGATTCGTTGGTTTCGGCGAGCGCCGCGTCGAGTTGCCCCTTTTGCGAATCAGTGAGCGGCGCACCGACGAGTTCGAGCGCCTCGGCCACGCGCTTAGCCTGCGCCTTGAGCGGCTGCGCTTCAACCTGGACAACGACCGGCAGCGGATCGCCAGCCTGTGCGGTTGTGCGCGGAAGGCTTAGCAAACACAGCGCGAGACCAGCGGCCACAGCGAGGCGAATCATGGCGAGCTCCTCAGAAGGCAAGCAGAAGGACGCAGGCAAGAGGCAGGCGGGACGACGGCGGTTCCTAGCGTACCACTGCGTGTAGACTGAAGAAAGCGCCGGCGCGGGGATTCGATACCCAACGGAGCCGCGGCCGTATGGCCGCGGAGATAGCGAGCGGGGGACGAAAGTCCCCCGAGGCAAGACACTTCAATGGGGCCGCGGTCTTTGGACCGCGGAGAGGCCGCCGGCAGTATGTGGGCGGTCAACAAGCTGTTCGAGCTTCAATGGGGCCGCGGTCTTTGGACCGCGGAGAGGCGCAACGGCGACGTGGCGCTCTACCACCTCGTCAAGGCTTCAATGGGGCCGCGGTCTTTGGACCGCGGAGAGCGCATCGCCGAACGCTGGGACTTGCTGCCGGGCTACGCTTCAATGGGGCCGCGGTCTTTGGACCGCGGAGAGGCCGCTGACGAGCTGGCTTCTTACGCCCCCGACTAGCTTCAATGGGGCCGCGGTCTTTGGACCGCGGAGAGGGAATTGGTGAGCCGCTCGCCATGACGGTCACCAAGCTTCAATGGGGCCGCGGTCTTTGGACCGCGGAGAGAGCTCAGGTTCGTGGACGGAAAGATTCTGTTCGTCGCTTCAATGGGGCCGCGGTCTTTGGACCGCGGAGAGACAACCGACGAGCCGATGATGATGCTTGTCGTGGCGTTGCTTCAATGGGGCCGCGGTCTTTGGACCGCGGAGAGAGCGCGGCCATCGAAAAGTACGGCAGCGAGTTTTTCAGCTTCAATGGGGCCGCGGTCTTTGGACCGCGGAGAGTAGAGTCCGCCAAACGCCTCGGTGTGCAGTTGCCCGCGCTTCAATGGGGCCGCGGTCTTTGGACCGCGGAGAGGGTTTGAGGGGGCGTCCATCGTCGGTTCCTTCGTCGCTTCAATGGGGCCGCGGTCTTTGGACCGCGGAGAGGGTCATCAATCGCATGGCGTCGTCAGCGCCGAATACGCTTCAATGGGGCCGCGGTCTTTGGACCGCGGAGAGCCTGCCCCGCTTACGCAGCGACGCGAAGCGGCGGGACGGCTTCAATGGGGCCGCGGTCTTTGGACCGCGGAGAGAAAAGTCGGGCGCGGAACCACCGGCGAAGCCCTTTTGCTTCAATGGGGCCGCGGTCTTTGGACCGCGGAGAGGCGGCACCCTGTTGGGTCTGACATGAAATACGACCACGCTTCAATGGGGCCGCGGTCTTTGGACCGCGGAGAGTTCGGGATTGAAGTGGTAACGGCTGATCATTCAGTGCTTCAATGGGGCCGCGGTCTTTGGACCGCGGAGAGGGCGTCTTCGACTTCCGCAAGATTCTCGGCGGCGACAAGCTTCAATGGGGCCGCGGTCTTTGGACCGCGGAGAGTCGCAGGTCGGCCGCACTCGACACACGGCTTGTGCGGGCTTCAATGGGGCCGCGGTCTTTGGACCGCGGAGAGGAGAACGTGAAGTCCATGTCGTCGCCGGTCTGCGTGCTTCAATGGGGCCGCGGTCTTTGGACCGCGGAGAGCATTCGCAGGCCGGTGTCGAAGGCCATCTTTTTGTGGCTTCAATGGGGCCGCGGTCTTTGGACCGCGGAGAGGACTCTCTATCCCGCGATCACCCGCGTCTACACCGAGCTTCAATGGGGCCGCGGTCTTTGGACCGCGGAGAGGACGCCGCGGACGGAGCCCAGAGGCGAGCTTCGTCGCTTCAATGGGGCCGCGGTCTTTGGACCGCGGAGAGATCGACTACGGCGGCCTAGTCACGGAGTTGTGCCGCGCTTCAATGGGGCCGCGGTCTTTGGACCGCGGAGAGGGGCGAGTGGCGCGAAGATTACCTTCGGCTATCTCGGCTTCAATGGGGCCGCGGTCTTTGGACCGCGGAGAGGCCGTTAGCCCCGCTCTCGCCGCCGTGATTGGCCGAGCTTCAATGGGGCCGCGGTCTTTGGACCGCGGAGAGGCTGATCTATCTCGGGGGGCAGCAGTCGGGCGAACTGCTTCAATGGGGCCGCGGTCTTTGGACCGCCGAGAGGGTCTGCGTCTTCTGAAGGCCGATCGACTCAGAGAGGCTTCAATGGGGCCGCGGTCTTTGGACCGCGGAGAGGCTGAGAGGGACGTTCCCCCCCACCGGTCGCTTGCGCTTCAATGGGGCCGCGGTCTTTGGACCGCGGAGAGGGTCGCGGTTGCGCTCGGTTGGTTGGCAGATGAGCCGCTTCAATGGGGCCGCGGTCTTTGGACCGCGGAGAGAGTGGTACACCGTCTGGCGCGACGGCCGGAGGTTCTTGCTTCAATGGGGCCGCGGTCTTTGGACCGCGGAGAGACTCGGCGAGCGGGCAATCCGCCCACAGGCCATTGGGGCTTCAATGGGGCCGCGGTCTTTGGACCGCGGAGAGGAGGGCCTTACTCTTGGCCACCATCGCCGAGGCCGTGCGCTTCAATGGGGCCGCGGTCTTTGGACCGCGGAGAGGCTGTTGAGACTTGCGTCCTTGGCCAACTTAATCGGGCTTCAATGGGGCCGCGGTCTTTGGACCGCGGAGAGCGTCGGCAATAGCGTCAACTCGGCCGACAACGCGGTGCTTCAATGGGGCCGCGGTCTTTGGACCGCGGAGAGTAGCTTCCGCCACAGATGCCCACGGCAGCGTGGCCTTGCTTCAATGGGGCCGCGGTCTTTGGACCGCGGAGAGCAAGGCGTCGGCCAACACATTGCCACCTGCTGATTGCTTCAATGGGGCCGCGGTCTTTGGACCGCGGAGAGTGCTGTTGATGGAGTGCAGCTACCGCCCATGCCTCGAGCTTCAATGGGGCCGCGGTCTTTGGACCGCGGAGAGGATGCGGTCGATCAAGGGCGGCGCGAACTACACCAAGCTTCAATGGGGCCGCGGTCTTTGGACCGCGGAGAGGACGAACGGGAACTACCGGGCACGACTGCCGGCCGCGCTTCAATGGGGCCGCGGTCTTTGGACCGCGGAGAGAAGGACTGACCATCAGCCGCAAGAAACCGGGCAGCGCTTCAATGGGGCCGCGGTCTTTGGACCGCGGAGAGTGACCGACGCGCTGGGCAACCCGCACGAGTGCGTGGCTTCAATGGGGCCGCGGTCTTTGGACCGCGGAGAGAGCCACGGCGTTCAATTGGTCGCAGTCGTAGCAATGGCTTCAATGGGGCCGCGGTCTTTGGACCGCGGAGAGGTCTTGATGCTCTGCCACAGGCCCATCGGCTAACCCCCGCTTCAATGGGGCCGCGGTCTTTGGACCGCGGAGAGGAAATTAGGAGACGACTCCCATGCCCGCCTTTCGCGGCTTCAATGGGGCCGCGGTCTTTGGACCGCGGAGAGGGGCGTATCCAAGCCTTCCTCCAAGGAGAGAACCGTGCTTCAATGGGGCCGCGGTCTTTGGACCGCGGAGAGTGCGGGGCTCGATCGCGGCCGGAATGTCGCTGATCGTGCTTCAATGGGGCCGCGGTCTTTGGACCGCGGAGAGGGAGCGCCATGACCCCCTGCGCGCCGGTGGTGGCGGCTTCAATGGGGCCGCGGTCTTTGGACCGCGGAGAGGAAGAAACGCTCACGCTTCCGGCCGACATCAGCACGGCTTCAATGGGGCCGCGGTCTTTGGACCGCGGAGAGGTCGGCAAAGAACGCGGCCCCGCCGGCGATCATTTCGCTTCAATGGGGCCGCGGTCTTTGGACCGCGGAGAGGTGTAGCTGCCCGAGAACGTCGAGCCGTCGAGGTCGCTTCAATGGGGCCGCGGTCTTTGGACCGCGGAGAGTGATGCTCTTTGCCGTGGGGGCGACGGCGCTTACTCGGCTTCAATGGGGCCGCGGTCTTTGGACCGCGGAGAGCGAGCGGGCCGAGGGACGGACGGTTGACGTCGACGAGGCTTCAATGGGGCCGCGGTCTTTGGACCGCGGAGAGGGTTGCGAGCTTTGGCAGATGAACTTCAGTCGCCCCATGCTTCAATGGGGCCGCGGTCTTTGGACCGCGGAGAGGACGCCAAGCGATTGGCTACCGTCGTGCGTTGGTTTGCTTCAATGGGGCCGCGGTCTTTGGACCGCGGAGAGTGACCGCGGAGTTCGCGGCCAGCGAAACGATCCTCGCTTCAATGGGGCCGCGGTCTTTGGACCGCGGAGAGGGTGCCGATGCAGCCAACCATGCCGGTGCGGTTGGTGCTTCAATGGGGCCGCGGTCTTTGGACCGCGGAGAGTCGAATGGCCCGAGCCTACCGTAAGGGGCAACTATGGCTTCAATGGGGCCGCGGTCTTTGGACCGCGGAGAGGCGAGGACATTCCTGCCAACATTCTCGAAGAGATCGGCTTCAATGGGGCCGCGGTCTTTGGACCGCGGAGAGGGCCAAAGCCCATGTGGCCAGAGTCTTGGTGCCACGCAGCTTCAATGGGGCCGCGGTCTTTGGACCGCGGAGAGCCGGACGGCCAAAAGCGGCCCCAAAAAAATCTCGAAGCTTCAATGGGGCCGCGGTCTTTGGACCGCGGAGAGGGCTTGGCCCATCACCGAGAGCGCCGTTGGCATCGGCGCTTCAATGGGGCCGCGGTCTTTGGACCGCGGAGAGCGGGTGAGCCGCCCTTGCCGCGGTTGAGGCCCTGCTGCTTCAATGGGGCCGCGGTCTTTGGACCGCGGAGAGGCTCCTCTTGGTCCATGTTCTGGCCGACCATCGAAATGCTTCAATGGGGCCGCGGTCTTTGGACCGCGGAGAGGTGACGCTGACCTCGGTCGGGGGCGTCTCGAATGCGCTTCAATGGGGCCGCGGTCTTTGGACCGCGGAGAGAAACTCGCCGCGATAGTCGTTGCCCACGTCGACCGGCTTCAATGGGGCCGCGGTCTTTGGACCGCGGAGAGCGAGTCGCTGACCGACGAGCTGGCCAAGCACTATCGGCTTCAATGGGGCCGCGGTCTTTGGACCGCGGAGAGCCCAGCGGCGAGCTACATCAGCGGATATCACTTGCAGCTTCAATGGGGCCGCGGTCTTTGGACCGCGGAGAGTTCCATGCGTGTCAAATCCGCCAGGTGTCGTTCGCTGCTTCAATGGGGCCGCGGTCTTTGGACCGCGGAGAGGATGGGCTGGGGCGGGAATAGGAGGAAGAGGAAGACGTGGCTTCAATGGGGCCGCGGTCTTTGGACCGCGGAGAGACCCAGAGGATGCCCACCGGATAGCCCCAGTCATCGCGCTTCAATGGGGCCGCGGTCTTTGGACCGCGGAGAGCGGCGGGACCCCCGGGCCCCGCCGGCCCGCCGGGTAAGCTTCAATGGGGCCGCGGTCTTTGGACCGCGGAGAGCGCCACTGCCCAAGCCGCGGCTGCTGCGCAACTCGCAGCTTCAATGGGGCCGCGGTCTTTGGACCGCGGAGAGGCCCAGCTCGCCCCCGTGCTGCGCAAGCTCGCCACCGCTTCAATGGGGCCGCGGTCTTTGGACCGCGGAGAGGGCGTTGGCTACGAGAGTCAGTACGCGGTATGGGCGCGGCTTCAATGGGGCCGCGGTCTTTGGACCGCGGAGAGACCGTGGGGGTGGCTCTAGAAAACGCCCCAGACCTCGCTTCAATGGGGCCGCGGTCTTTGGACCGCGGAGAGGGCCGCCCCCGCGTGGAGTTCTCGGCCCAGGTAGTCGAGCTTCAATGGGGCCGCGGTCTTTGGACCGCGGAGAGGGAGGATCGGGCCGCAGGATGGGACCGATTTTCTCAGCTTCAATGGGGCCGCGGTCTTTGGACCGCGGAGAGGTCCCACTCAATCTCATCCATGACGCTCGCCCAATAGCTTCAATGGGGCCGCGGTCTTTGGACCGCGGAGAGGCTGCGACGGTTGGACTCGAACCAACAACACGGCGGTGCTTCAATGGGGCCGCGGTCTTTGGACCGCGGAGAGTCCGCGTACATAACTCCTGAATTGCCAAAGATCCCGGAGCCGTTTTGCGAGCACCTGGTTCATATTGCTCACGCTCGACGCCTTTCTCGCACGCTCAAACTCCAATCCTCAAGGGCCGCAACCAGTTCCTACAAGCGAGCGATCTCCGGATATTTCGCCGCATCTCGCCGCTCGCAGGCCTACGTCACAAAAAACGCGAGACACTCGTCCGGCGCCCGTCGACTCTGAGTCCGCCAACGCCGGCTGCCCCACAGCTAGCCCGGGCTCGATCGAGTTTGCCCCGAACGACCTTCAACTCGCCGTACCCAGTCCCGCCTCAACGCGTCGTGAACACAGGGTAGGTCGCCAACTCGCCCGTCAGCACTCGCGCGAGCAGACGAGTTTGAATCTCGAGCATGCGACGATAGCTCACACGATACCCGAACAGCGGATGCGTCGCCAGCGCGTCCATCCGTTGTTCATACGCGCGGAAGAAAGCCTTGCGTCCTTCGGGCTTCAAGGCCGTTGAATCGCCTGCGCGAATGAAATCGCTCGGAGTCACCATCCGCGTGTTGATGGCCGAAATGACGGCCGAGTCGGCGATCAGTGGGCGGAAGGGCTCCATCAGATCGAGCGGCAAAGACGCGCGACCGAACCGCGGCTGATGAAAGAACCCCAAGTACGGATCGAAGCCCACGGTCTGCGCGATCACCGTCAGGTCTTTGGCCAGCATGCTGTAGGCCAGCGAGAGCAATGCATTCACCGGGTCGCGCGGCGGGCGGCGGTTGCGGCCGGCGAAGTCGAAGCGAAAGAACGCGTCGGCCGTGCCTGACGAGAGCGGCTGGTCGCCATCGGTCTTGAGCATGCCGGCAAAGTGCTGGAAGTAAACGCGGGCAGCGTTGCCTTCGATGCCGAGAAGTTCGTCGAGGCTCTCCGCCCGCTCGGCGTCGGTCTGCATGCACTTCATCTGCGCGAGCGCGCCGCGCGGCGGCTCCACGTGGTTGCGCTGCAGCAGCGTGCGCTGATTCTTGATCTTGCCGGCCACCAGCGCGCGGGAGAGCCGCAGACAAAACGCCGGGATGTCTGCCCAACGAAACTGCTCGCGGCGGAGGAAGATGTTCTTCACGCCCAAGGCCTGCGTGACGCCGTAGAACCAGCCGCCCTGAGAGAAGTAGGCGATCGGCACCTCGTGTTGGCAAAGCTCTTGCACCGCCTGCGTCGAGATCTGAATGTTGCCGAAGAGGCAGAGCTGGCAGATCTCGCCAATGCGGACCTCTTGCACCAGCTTCTGCTTCTCCTTGATCGTGAGCACCCCGCTCGACTTGCCGACGTAGAGCCCCTGGGTGTTCAGGTACAGAGGCCGCAGGTCGTCTCGCGCAGGCACGATGCGGCGCAGATCGGCCATCGACGCGCCGTCGCCGGCCACCGTCGCCGTCGGCCGCGGACCTACGTCGAACAACGTCGATTGAACGAACGACGTTCGTCGTCCAGCCGCCAGCGGCGCGGTCTGACAAGCGGCCGTTTCTTCGGGCAGGCAAATGCCCACCAGCGAGCAGCGGGGGCATTTGGGGCTGTCGACCAGCGGCGGCGGAATCGGTTCGCTCGAGGCGGCCCGCGCCCGGGCGAGCGCCGCCAGCGTGTCGGCGATCAGACGATCGTCGATCGTCACCCGCACGCGCTGCTTCGTCGCGCTGTAGTAGATGACGCCCTCTTCGCAGCGATAGCCGTTGTCGCGAAGCACGATCGCCTGCACCGCAATCTGCGCCCGGTCGGCATCCCAGGCTTCCGGCAAGTCGTCGGTTTCGCTGCGCCGCGGCGAGCCGCGCTTGTAGTCGACAGGCGTCGCCAGGTCGCCGGCCGCCTCCACCAGATCGAGCTTCGCGATCAGCCGATGCGTTTCGCTCGAGAGCGTGACCGAACGGGCATGCAGCACGCCTTCGGCCAGGGCCGCCTTCTCTGCGTCGGGCAGCTCGTCTATGCGGTCGTCGAGCTTGGCATGACGGATGGCGCCTTCCACCGTTTCGCGATTGTGAACGAAGATGCCTTCCACGTGCTCGTAGTAGAAGAGCCGCGGGCAATACACGAACTCATTGAGCATCCGCGCCGGCAGATAGTCTGGCAGCGTTTCCGATCGGATCATCGCAGTCGCTCCTCGCAGGAAGATAGGTTCCTCGGGAGCCGATCCTTGGCACTCGGCACAGGCCTCTAGCCAATGCGGCAGATGAATTGTTTTGGGACGCTCGGGGGATTCTCATTCCCCGCTCGCCATGCATGCGTTCGTGGCACAGGCGTGAAGCCTGTGACTCCTTCGCAAACACACGCTTCTCGCTCGTAGCTCTGTCGTGGCACAGGCGTCTCGCCTGTGGGAAGTGAGTGTTTGCCGGCGCATTCACACCACAATGCAGGGCGCATCGAGCGGAGCATACGGCTGCCCCAGCGCACTGATCACCCGCTCACCCCGCCCGGCCGTGGGCCCGAGGTCGATGAACAACACCTGATCGTGGGCATGATTGATGATGTCGCCGAGCGCCGCCCTGCAGCGGGCAAGGTCGATGGCCGTCCACTGACACTCGAAAACGGAATACTGCAAGTGATCGCCAAAATCCC